>Ga0256843_1002606_pt1 | contig 13029 bp, 2 predicted proteins | sample AlvinellametaG_FD_191572 | JGI IMG/M metagenome (GOLD analysis project Ga0256843, IMG submission 191572) | Pompeii worm associated microbial communities from hydrothermal vent at the East Pacific Rise, Pacific Ocean - Alvinella | ecosystem: Host-associated > Annelida > Integument > Unclassified ... | reverse complement strand
GGATGCTTCTTTGTGGCAGAGTGTGTTTGGATTTGAGTATCATAGCAATGATGAGATGGAGAGAGATATGATAGACTCATACCTAAAAAAGATAGAGGCAATCAGATGAAAACAGCACTAATTACAGGCTCAAGTAGTGGCATAGGTCAAGCCATAGCCCTAAAACTAAAAGAGAATGGCTACAGAGTTATAGGTATAAGCAGAAGAGAGGTCAAAGAGTATCCAACCATTATATGTGATTTGCAAGATACCAAAACCCTAACCAAAGAGATAAAAACTCTTCTTAAAAAAGAGAAAATAGATATAGTTATTAATTCAGCTGGAGTTGGCGTATTTAGCCCTCATGAGGAGATAAGCCTAGAGAAGATAACTGAGCTAATAGACACCAATCTAAAAGCACCTATTCTTTTGACTAATTTATTATTAAGAGAACTTAAAAAAAATAAAGGACACATTATCAATATTAGCTCAATAGAAGCAACTAGAAATAGCCGTTTTTCAGCTCTATATAGTGCTACAAAAGCAGGGCTGAGAGCTTTTTCACTTAGTCTATTTGAAGAGCTAAGAAGAGCCAATGTCAAAGTCACCACCATAAACCCCGATATAACCAAAACACCATTTTTTGATAATCTAAACTTTAAACCATCACCAAAAGAGAAAACGCATATCCTAGCTTCTGAGATTGCTGATAGTGTTCTTTTTATCTTACAAACCCCATCAGTAGTAACAGAACTTACTATTCGTCCTCAGAGGGTGGAGATTTGTAAAGGATAAAAACAATAATTTTATAGATAAATATTAAAAAATAGTTAAGATTTATTGTACAATGGGGAAGTGAAAGTGCAAGGATTAAATCGGCTTCTTTGGCAGAATAGGATTAAACGAGTCTAAGATTAAAGAAATTAATGATTTTATGAATGTGTAGATTTATTGACCAAGTAGTGATGAAGTAAAGATTATAGAATTTTTAAAAAAAATATCATAAAATTACCTCATAGAAGTAAAAATACTAAGAGATGGAGAAAGTTCATTCAAGCCAAAAATAATCCCAAAAAGACTTTATATGGACATAAGCTATCAGAAGAAATAATATCACATATAACATAATAGATGTAGCTAGAGAGTAGTTTTCTTCTTTAGCACTCTTTGTGAAAAAATCGTCCATTAAACCAAATATATCCTATAGTATTCATGGATGTAACAGTTCTTAAAATAAAAGTCAATAGAGTGGTAAAAAATATAGTTTCTTATTTGATGATAGGAGTTACATTAGATGGAATAAGTTTTAAACTCGATAAACCAAACTCTTTTTAGTCGTCCTTGGAGTTTGGGATAATAGCTATGATTTGTTTCTTAAAAAAGTGTTACTTTTTTCTAAAAACTATCAAACTTAAAAGATATTTTTTATTTTTTTCTTCTCTTAATTGAAAAAATGAGGTATAAAAATCTATACCTCTATAAATAATTAAACTATATCATAATCTTATAAGTAAAAACTATTTATCCTCCTATAAACTAAAATACCTCCCCAATAACTCACCCCCAATAAAAGGAAACTCCACATCCAACTTCTGCGCAGTCTCAAATGTACTAAGCAATGGCTTTCTAACTGCCATTTTAAGCCATACTCTCTCATACTCTCTAGCTTCATCTTCTGTAAACTCTAACATCTCATTCATAAATTGGGTTATATATAGCTCCTCTTTATGGGTACGGTTATAATCTTTAACCCTTTGGATAAAGGTGTATAAATCTACTATCTCTATACCTTGAGAACGAACTAAATCTGCAAATTTTACCATTAGTGGGCTACTTAGGTGGAAAATATCGTTATTGTAGTTTGTAGATAGAGATAATATCGACTTGGCAATATAATCAACAGGGGTTATAGAGATTTCAAAATCATTAATATCTATCATACAATCTATTTTACGGATAGAGTCTATGAGGTTATAGAACCATTGACTCTTTTCATTTTTGCCTATTTTGGTATCTCCTGTAATTAGTCCTACTCTATAGATATTTATATCAAATCCTCTCTCTTTGGCTAGGTGTAGTACGGCTTCGGCTATAAATTTACTACTTGCGTATCCATTTGAGCTGTAGTGTATCTGCTCTTTTAGTGGGGTTTGTTCGGTGGCTATTGGTTGGCTTTTGTAGCTAAATACATCGGCTGTTGAGATGTACTCTATCTTTTTTGGTACTTCATTTGAAGCAAATTTTAGTACCTCTTTGACTCCACCTACATTTACCTCTTTTAGGATTTCATAAGAGACCATTGAGTTTAGATAACTTGCACTGTGGTAGATGTGGGTTATGGTTTTTGATAATTTATTATATATATCTTGGTCTATTCCTAGATTTGGTTGGGCTAAATCTCCTAAGATTATCTCTACTCTATTGTCAAAATCATCTATAAGTAGGTTATACTCTCTCATGGTATCTTTGACCCTCTCTTTTCCCTCCTCTTGGGATTTGGCTCTAACTAGACAATAGATAGTGTTCTCTTGGTTTTTTAGTAGTTCTGATAATATATAGACACCCAAGAAACCTGTTGCTCCTGTTAGAAGTATATTTTTGTCTATAACTATAGGTGATGAGAGGGGTTGTATCTCCTCTTCTAAAGTAGCCTCCTCTATAGATATAACTCTATCCTCTTTGGCTCCCTCTTTTAGGTGTTGGGATAGTTTGTCTATGGTTGGGGCTACAAATATATCTTTGACCTCGATATTGATATTGGCTCTTTTGGCTAGGTTTACTAGTTGGATACTTAGAATTGAGTTTCCACCTAATTCAAAGAAGTTATCATGGATACCTACCTTTTCTACCTCCAAGACCTCTTTAAATATTTGGGCTAATTTCTCTTCTGTTTTGTCTCTTGGTGCTACAAAATTGGTGGTCTCAAACTTTATAGCTCTTTTAGAGAGAGTTTTTTTGTCTATTTTGCCATTTGAAGTAATTGGCATACTCTCTAACTGCTCTATAACCGTTGGTATCATATACTCTGGTAGGCTTTGGGCTAGTTGCTCTTTTGGGTTAGTTGGGTCTCCTACGATATAGGCTACAATCATCTTATCTTTGAATATAACAGCAGACTCTTTGACTCCGTCTATTTTTGAGAGTGCTTTTTCTATCTCATCTAGCTCTATTCGGTATCCTCTTAGTTTGATTTGGTTGTCAGTTCTACCGATATATTGAACTACACTATCCTCATCATATCTAACCAAATCTCCTGTTTTATAGACTCTTTGGTTATTGAACTCTATAAATCTTTCATCTGTTAACTCTGGTAGGTTTAGATAACCTCTAGCAACACCATCACCTCCTGTATAGAGTTCACCTACAACCCCTTTGGGAACTAGATTTAGGTATCTATCCAAGATATAAACTGTTGTGTTTTTGATGGGTTTACCTATAGGGATATTGTTATAGATTTTATCTTTTTTACAAGTATAAATTGTAGTAAAAGTTGTGTTTTCTGTAGGTCCATAGACATCTAGTATATTTAAATTTGGAAATTTTTTGTTGACTATATTGACAGCTTTTGGGTTTACTCTCTCTCCACCTGTTAGCAGATAAAGCAATGTTGGCAACTCCTCTTTGGTTAAGTATGCCCACTGCTCAAATAAAACAGCTGTCAAAAGCATTGTATTAATCTCATACTCATCAACCAATCTATTGATTTTGTTCAAGTCTAAACGATTATCAGGATATAAAAATAGCATCCCACCACTAAGCAATGCACCATAAACATCAAAAGTAAACGCATCAAAAGAGATAGATGAGACCTGCAATAGTCTAATATCCTCATTAAACTCCACATACTCTTGGGATTTTATAAGTCTAGTTATATTTCTGTGTGTACCCATTACCCCTTTTGGTCTGCCTGTTGAGCCTGATGTATAGAGAATATAGGCTAGATTGTTGGGGCTTATATTTAGATTTGGGTTTTCTCTTTTGGTCTCATATTGGATTATCTCTTTGAGCTTCTCTTGTGTCAAAATCAATTTGGCTTCTGAATCCTCTATCATATAATCCAATCGCTCTTGTGGATAGTTAGAGTCTAATGATAGATAGACTCCTCCAGCTTTTAGTACACCCAAAATTGCCACCATCATCTCTAGTGACCTATCCATAGATAGAGCCACCACACTCTCGACTTTTACACCCTTTGCAATAAGATAGTGTGCTAACTGATTGGCTTTTTCATTTAGCTCTTGATAGGTCAATGCACTATCTTTATAGACAACGGCTCTCTTATTGGGATAGGCTTTTGCTGTCTCTTCAAATAGCTCGACTACATTTTTATCTCTAGGATAGTCGGCTTGGGTTTGGTTGTACTCTACCAAAAGCTCATGCTCTTCTGATTGGCTCAAAATTTTATAACGACAAACCCTCTCTTGTGGTTGAGTTACAACCTCACTTAGGAGATTTTCAAAATGTCCACACATAGAGAGTATAAACTCTCTGCTAAATAAATCGGTAGCATACTCCAAAACTCCTCTTAACTCTCCATCTCTTTCTGTTAGCTCCATAGTGAGGTCAAATTTGCTAGTAGGGTTTTCAAACTCCACCATATCTATGGCTATATCAGGCAGTTGTAGTTGAGTCTGTTTGGTATTTTGTAGTACAAACATCACCTGAAATAGAGGAGAGTGAGAGGTCTCTCTTGGTAGGTTTAGGCTATCAACTATCTTCTCAAACGGCACATCTTGATGCTCATATCCGTTGAGTATGGTCTCTTTGTTGGCTTGTAGCAGTTTTATAAAATCAGCTTGATTATCGATACGCACTCTAAAAGGCAGACTATTTACAAAAAATCCAATAAGCTTCTCTAACTCAACTCGGTTACGATTGGCAATAGGTGAACCTATAACTATATCATCTTGGCTGGTATATCTATTGAGAAGCAGACCAAAAGCACTAATAAGCGTCATAAATAGTGTCACCCCTTGCTCTTGTGATAGTGCGTTTAGCTTAGAGGTTATCTCTGAATTAATTACAAATGAGACCCTATCTCCTCTATAGCTCTGAATAGGTGGTCTAGGGTAAGTGGTTGGTAGTTTTAGTGGCTCTACACCTTCTAAATTATCTCTCCAATAAGATAGCTTCTCTTCGAGTCGTTTACCTGATAGATACTCTCGTTGCCACAGTGCAAAATCTCCATACTGTATCTCTAGTGGCTCTAGCTCTTGGTTGTTATAGAGTTTTAAAAACTCCTCAATCAAAATATCTATCGACCAACCATCCGAGATAATATGGTGCATATTGATAAAGAGGTAGTTTAGACTCTTATCTACTCGCAGTAAGCTCACTCTAAATAGACTACCTTTTGCCAAATCAAATGGCTCTGATAGTAGTGATTTGACAATATCTTGTAGCTCATTTTGTGCTATATCTAGGGTATCTATCTTGAAATTATCTCCACTATGGATTACCTCTCTATCGGTAAAATTGGTTCTAAGTATCTCATGTCTTTTAACAATCGCTCCAAAGATACTCTCCAAATGGTCAAAATCTATCTCTCCTTCTAATCTAAGAAGTGATGGCATACTATAGACTTGAGACTGCCCCTGCTCAAATCTATCCAAAAACCATAATCGCTCTTGGGTATAAGAGAGTGGGATATTCTCTCTATCTGTCACTTTTGGTATAGGGGTATGCGTACTTTTTTTAGATTTGGAGATACTATTTTTTATCCCCTCTACGGTTGCATTGGCAAATAGCTCTTTTAGACTCAAATCAACCTCTAATTCAGAGACAATCTTAGAGACTAGCTGTGTAGCTAACAAGGAGTGACCCCCAAGTTCAAAAAAGTTATCATAGATACCAACTCTCTTAACCTCTAAAAGCTCGGTAAATAGTTGGGCTATCTTTTTTTCCATTTCATCTCTAGGAGCAATAAACTCTTTGGTCGATTGAATGGTTAGATTTTGTCGCAATAGTGCTTTTCTATCTGCTTTTCCATTTGGAGTTAGTGGTATAGAATTAATTATCTCTATATGGTTTGGTATCATATACTCTGTTAGGTTTTTGGATAGTTGCTCTTTTATATTATCAGGAAACGACGGCTTTAGCCTCGCTTTGTTCGGGGCTGAAGCCTCCGATTCCATTTTTATTGTTATATAGGCTACTAAGTTATCATCTTTGACTACTACTATCGCCTCTTTTATTGCTTTGATTTGTAGAAGTTGTTGCTCTATTTCACCTAGTTCTATTCTAAGCCCTCTTAGTTTGACTTGGTTATCTACTCTACCGATATAATCTATATTGCCATCAGGTAGCTCTTTTACTAAGTCTCCTGTTTTATAGAGGGTTTTATCTCCTAGTTTTATAAAGCTTTTTTTAGTAAGTTCAGGGCTATTTAGATACCCTCTTGCAACTCCGACTCCCTCTATATATAGCTCTCCTACTACCCCTTTTGGTACACTGTTCAAGTTTTTATCCAAGATATATAGAGTGATATTATCTATTGGTTTTCCTATTGGGATAGTGGTTAGGTTGGTTGTATCTTTTGGGCATAGATAGCTTGTTACATCTATACTTGCTTCGGTTGGTCCATATAGGTTATAAATTGGTGCATTATGAAGGTTATAGTACTCTTTTACTAGTTTTAGAGGTAGTGCCTCTCCACTACATACTACTCTTTTTAGGTAGTGACTATTTTCTATAAAGTTTGGTTCACTATTTATTACAGATAGCATGGATGGTACAAAGTGTAGTGTTGTTATCTGCTCTTTTTTTATAATATTGGCTAGGTAGTTACTATCTTTGTGTCCGTTTGGTTTGGCTATGACCTCTTTGGCTCCACATATTAGTGGTAATAGTAGTTCCCATACTGATACATCGAAGCTAAATGGGGTTTTTTGTAGGATGGTGTCAGTTTCATTAATTCCTAGCTCTTTGATTTGCCATATTAGTCTATTTACTACTCCTTTGTGTTCTACCATTACTCCTTTTGGGTTTCCTGTGGAGCCTGAGGTGTAGATTACATAAGCTAATGATTTTGGGGATATATTTCTATTTAGGTTTTGGTCGGCTGAAGCCAACCCTACAGCCAACCCTACGATTTCTTTTATATCTTTTTGGGTTAAAACTCTTTTAGCTTTTGAGTTTTCTAAAATATAATTAACTCTATCTTGTGGGTAATTGGTATCTATTGGTAGGTATGCCCCTCCTGCTTTTAAAATCCCCAATATTCCTATTATCATCTCTAGTGACCTATCTAGTTTTAGGGCTACTATATCCTCTATATTTAGTCCATTTTCTATTAAGTAATGGGCTAGTTGATTTGATTTTTGATTTAGCTCTTGGTAGGTTAGGCTCTCTTTTTCAAATACTATGGCTATGCTGTTTGGGGTTTTTTGGGTTTGTTCTTCTATTAGTTGGTGTAGGGTTTTATTTGGGAATTCGACTCTGTTCGGGGCTGAAGCCTCCGATTCCGAAATTATTTTATATTCTGATATGGTTTTATGCTCATTTTTTACTATTTCATAGAGTAAAACTTGAAAACTTTTTACCATTCCCTCTATAAACTCTCTACTAAATAAATCAGTAGCATACTCCAAAACTCCCTCTAACTCTCCCTCTACCTCATTGAGTTCCATAGTCAAATCAAACTTGCTAGTAGGGTTTTCAAACTCTACAGGTTCAAGCGTGAGGTTGGGTAGCTCTAGGGCTGTCTGTTGGTTATTTTGCAAGATAAACATCACTTGGAAAATTGGAGAGATAGAGGTGTCTCTTGGGATATTTAGCCCCTCTACTATTTTCTCAAACGGTATATCTTGGTGTTCGTAGCCCTCTAGGGTGGTCTCTCTAACTTGGTTTAGTAAAGAGATAAAATTACCCTCTTCTAATCGCACTCTAAATGGGAGTAGATTAACAAAAAATCCGATTAAATCCTCTACCTCTGATTGTACTCTATTTGCCACAGGTGAGCCTATGACCATATCATCTTGCCCACTGTATCGTTGCATCAATAGAGCAAACGCACTAAGCAGTGTCATAAACAGCGTACTTTTGTGCGATTGAGAGAGGTGATTTAGCTCGGTGGTTATCTCTTTATCTATTTTGAATTTGACTCTATCTCCTCTATAGGATGGGTTGAGTGGTCTTGGGTATTGAGTAGGGAGATTTAGGGGTTCAACTCCTACTAGGTTTTCTCTATAGTAGTTTAACTTCTCTTCTAACACCTCATCTTTTAGATACTCTCTTTGCCACAAGGCATAATCGGCATACTGTATTTCCAGGGGGTTAAGTAGAGGGTGTTGGTTTTTGATATGGGCTTGATAGAGTGCGATAAACTCTTTGACCAAAATATCAATCGACCAACCATCAGAGACGATATGGTGCATATTGACAAATAGATAATACTCCTCATCTCCCAACTCAAATAGCGTCGCAGAGAAAAGTAAATCATACTTCAAATCAAACCCCTCTAGTAGCTTGGATTTGACAATCTCAAACATCTCTGTTTGAGTTACTTGGATATTCTCTAAACTAAACTTATGGTTTCGTATCACCTGATAAGGGGTCATCTCTTTTTCGATAAAATTGGTTCTAAGTACCTCATGTCTAGCGATAATTGTCTCTAAACTCTCCTCTAAAGCTCTTTTGTCGAGTTTACCTTTTAGCTTTAACAAAACAGGCATATTATAGGCATCCATTTTGCCCTCTTCAAACTTATCCAAAAACCATAATCGCTCTTGTGCAAACGAAAGAGGTGTATCTTTTTGCTCTTCTCTTTTGGTTATTTTGGGTAGATTGTGGCTAGGTTTGCTCTTTTGGATATACTCTTTTAGCCCTGCAACAGTAGGTGAAGCAAACAGCGTCTTTAGAGGTACCTCTACCATAAGCTCACTTCTAATATGAGCTACCAACTTTGTAGCCAAAAGTGAGTGACCACCTAGTTCAAAAAAGTTATCATAAACTCCTACTCTCTCTATAACTAAAATCTCTTCAAATATATTAGCCAAAGCTTTTTCTAGCTTATCTTTTGGGGCGATAAACTCCTCTGTAGATGCGATAGCCACCTCTAGCTTTGCCAATGCTCTTCTATCCACTTTACCATTGGGATTAATAGGCATCTGCTCTAGGGTATTAATCGCAAAAGGTATCATATATTCAGGCAGATGGTGCGATAGCTCTGTTTTAATCTCACTTGCTGTAATCTCTTGGTTATCTTCGGTTGTAATATAGGCGATAAGTCGGTTATCTTTTGCTAAAACCACACACTCTTTTACCCCCTCGATTTGTAGTATCTGTTGCTCTATCTCTCCTAGCTCAACCCTAAATCCTCTAATCTTGACCTGATTATCCTCTCTTCCAAGATAAACGATATTGCCATCTTCTCTATATTTGACCAAATCGCCTGTCTTATAAACCCTATCACCTCTAAAATCAAAAAATCGCTCACGAGTTAACTCAGGTCGATTTAGATACCCTCTAGCAACCCCATCACCACCTGTATAGAGTTCACCGATAACCCCTTTTGGTACGAGATTTAGATGCTTGTCTAATATATAAACCGTGGTGTTATTGATAGGTTTTCCAATAGGTATATCACTATACTTTTGCCATCTACTACAGCGATAGGTTGTGGTAAAAGTGGTATTCTCTGTAGGTCCATAACCATCTATAATGGTTATATTTGGCAGTTTTTGATGAAGCTGATTAACTGCATAAGCATTAACCACATCCCCACCTGCTAATATATATTTGAGTGAATCTAACTCCTCATTAAGTGCAAAAACCCACTGTTCAAATAGAGCAGAAGTGAGCCACATGGTATTGATGCCATACTTTTTAATGGTCTGATTGAGAACTGCTAAATCAAGTTTACTCTCTTCATATAAAACTAGCGTTCCACCTACTAGCAAAGAGCCATAGATATCAAGTGTCGCCACATCAAAAGAGATAGAGTTAGATTGAAGCATCACTATATCTTGGTCAAATGGCAGATACTCCTGACCTAGTACCAATCTATTGACACTATGATGCTCTACCATTACCCCTTTTGGATTTCCTGTAGAACCTGAAGTATAGATGATATAGATTAAGTCATCCCCTCCGATATCTAGTTGAGGATTATCTTTTTTAGAGGTCAAAGCAAGAGCCTTTTCTATCTCCTCTTGGCTTAAAACCAAAAAGGCATTAGAGTCTTTGGTAATATACTCTATCCTATCGCTAGGATAACTCGTATCAATTGGCAGATAGACTCCACCTGCTTTGATAATGCCCAATATCCCTACAATTATCTCAATAGACCTATCCAAAAGCAGTGCTACGGTATCCCCTTTTTGTAATCCATGGTCTAAAAGGTAATGGGCTAATTGATTGGCTTTTTCATTTAACTCTTTATAGGTTAGAGACTCCTCTTTATGGATGAGGGCTATTTTATCTGGGTATTTTTCAACCTGCTCTTCAAAGATAGCATGAACACTCTTTTCTCTAGGATAGGGCATTTTGGTGCTATTTAGCTCTACTAGTAACTCATGGCTCTCTTGGGGAGTTAAGATATTATACTCTGATAATTTTTTATACTCATTCTCTACTATATCACTAAGCAATACCTCAAAATGCTCTATAAACTTCTCCATAAAAACAGGACTAAATAAATCCGTAGCATACTCCAATACCCCCTCTAATCGTCCCTCTTTTTCCACTAGCTCCATGGTCAAATCAAACTTGCTTGTATCGTTGTTTAGTTCTTTAAACTCTAGTGTTAAGTTGGGTAACTCTAAAATACCCTGCTGTGTATTTTGCAGAACAAACATCACCTGAAAGAGTGGGGAGTGGCTGGTATCTCTAGTGATATTAAGCGTCTCTACTATCTTCTCAAAGGGAACATCTTGATGTTCATAGATATTTAAAACCCTCTTTTTGGTCTCACTCAATAGCTCCACAAAGCTTATATCCTCGCTAAAGTCGGTTCGAATAGGTAAACTGTTAACAAAAAATCCAATAAGTTTCTCTACCTCTGAGCTGTTACGGTTAGCAACGGGTGAGCCTACCACAATATCATCTTGACCACTATAGCGATGAAGCAGTAGAAAAAAACTACTTAGTAGCGTCATAAAAAGAGTCGCTCCATGCTTTTGCGTAAGAGCATTTAGCTTTTGGGTGATATCACTATCAATAACAAAGGGTACTCTCTTTCCATAATAACTCTGCATCGCTGGTCGTGGGTAGGTCGTTGGTAACTCCAATACCTCTACCCCTTTTAGCTCCTCTAACCAAAAATCTAACTTTTTGGTTAGCTCTTTGCCTTGAAGATACTCTCTTTGCCACTTGGCATAATCACCATACTGTATCGATAGAGGTGGCAGGGATTGATGGCTATAGAGTTGGACAAACTCCTCTATCAAAATCGCAATCGACCACCCATCAGAGACGATATGGTGCATATTGATAAAGAGATAGTATCGTTTAGGTGCAACTTCAAAAAGTACAGCCCTAAACAACAAATCCTCTTTTAAATCAAAAGGTTCAAGCAAAAGCTTATCTACCTCATATTTTATCTGTGACTCATCTATATGGCGTTTTTGAAGTTTAAATCTATGGCTACTGCCTACTACTTGATAAAATGCTCCATCCTCTTCTATAAAGTTAGAACGCAAAACCTCATGTCTGGATATAATACTCTGCAAAGAACTTTCAAGTGCTTTACTATCAAGCTCCCCCTCAAGCAGAAGCAAGGAGGGCATATTATAAGCTTGGGTTTTCCCCTCTTCAAACTTATCCAAAAAGCAGAGTCTCTCTTGTTGAAAAGAGCAGACATACTCTCGCCCTACGCCACTATCTAAAAACTCTATTATCTCATCTTTTAGCGATTTGAGTTCACTCATTATATCCGAACTCATCGCCCCTTTTTTGGCTTTTATCTGGAGGGATTTATCCTCTTTGAGTAGAACCACTACCCCTTTATCTTTTAGTTTTTCTAAAAATATATTAATATAACTCATCTATCATCTCTCCTATAGTACAAACTCTTCTATATCATCATCTTCTAATATCTCTTGGTACGCCTCTTTTGAGGATTTTATAACCATATTATTTTGTGATTTCTCTTTTTGAGATAGCAATTTAGCCAACTCCTCTAGGGTACTTAACCCAAACATCTCTTTTAGGCTCAACTCAACCTCTAACTGCGTTCTAATTTTAGAGACAAGCTGAGTAGCCAAAAGCGAATGCCCACCAAGCTCAAAAAAGTTATCATGCACTCCAACTCTATCTACTTCTAATAACTCTTGGAAAATTTGAGCTAAAGCCTTTTCCATCTCATCTCTAGGAGCGATAAACTCTTTGGTCGATTGAATGGTTAGATTTTGTCTCAGTAGTGCTTTTCTATCTGCTTTTCCATTTGGAGTTAGTGGCATAGCATCAATTATCTCTATATGGTTTGGTATCATATACTCTGTTAGGTTTTTGGATAACTGCTCTTTTATATTATCAGGAAACGACGGCTTTAGCCTCGCTCTGTTGTTCGGGGCTGAAGCCTCCGATTCCGTTTTTATTGTTATATAGGCTACTAAGTTATCATCTTTTACAACTACTATTGCCTCTTTTATCTCTTTGATTTGTAGAAGTTGTTGCTCTATTTCACCTAGTTCTATTCTAAGTCCTCTTAGTTTGACTTGGTTATCTACTCTACCGATATAATCTATATTGCCATCAGGTAGCTCTTTTACTAGGTCACCTGTTTTATAGAGTGTTTTATCTCCTAGTTTTATAAAGCTTTTTTTAGTGAGTTCAGGATTATTTAGATACCCTCTTGCTACACCAACTCCCTCTATATATAGCTCTCCTACTACTCCTTTTGGTACACTATTTAAATTTTTATCCAAAATATATAGAGTTATATTATCTATTGGTTTTCCTATTGGGATAGTGGTTAGGTTGGTTGTATCTTTTGGGCATAGATAGCTTGTTACATCTATACTTGCTTCGGTTGGTCCATAGAGGTTATAGATTGGAGCTTGATGGAGATTATAGTACTCTTTTACTAGTTTTAGAGGTAGTGCCTCTCCA
>Ga0256843_1002605_pt1 | contig 13036 bp, 13 predicted proteins | sample AlvinellametaG_FD_191572 | JGI IMG/M metagenome (GOLD analysis project Ga0256843, IMG submission 191572) | Pompeii worm associated microbial communities from hydrothermal vent at the East Pacific Rise, Pacific Ocean - Alvinella | ecosystem: Host-associated > Annelida > Integument > Unclassified ... | reverse complement strand
GGGAGGGTCATACCCAGCTCCATTCCGAACCTGGAAGTCAAGCCTCCCATCGCCGATAATACTGCAGGCTACGCTTGTGGAAATGTAGGTCGCTGCCACTTTGAGTTTTAACTCCCTTTCCTTTTTATTATCCTCAAAAAAAAACAAAATATTTACTCTTATCAATTATAAGCACAATTTTGATATTTAATCTACGCCCATTCAAATCATAAGTGCAATTCACCTCTAATTACGCAGCTACTTCTTTAGCAAATTCTTCAAAAAATACTTCATATGATGTTCTGTAATTCAGTACCTTTCTTGGTCTATGGTTTAGCTTTTCCTGTATAGTAACTATCTTCTCCTTAGATATTTGTGTAAAGTCAATTTTTTTGGTAAATATTGCCTGATTAAGCCATTGGTACCCCAAGGGTATTTGTCCCTGCGGTCGGGCACGTGTTCATTTAATCCTCTCTCTCAGGAATGATAAGGATTAGCAAAGTAGAAGTCTGTATCAAGTATCTGTAAGACTTGTTTACAGTATCATTATTATCTATGAATAATTTTTATTAATGTAAGAAGCTTAATATATCATTTATACTTATAAAATAATTTTATAGTTTATTAAAATTTTATTATATAAAAATTTAATAGAATTAAGTATAGATTTAGCTTAACTCTTCTAAACTGATACTAGAGATAGAGTTGTTTTATAATCAATATGAGTATCTTGAAATATATTACACATCTAGTATAAAGTCATAATGTATTAGCTTGTTTGTGTGCTAATATGTATTAATTTTGTAACACAAACCTTTTTATGGTATTTATATTAATAATTGAAAACTACATAGGAGAAGAAAAAATGAAAAAGATAGTTACATTATCACTTATTGCAGCAATGTCATTGAGTAATGTTTACGCATTGTCTAATGCTGAGTTAGCAGATAAATTAAGTTCTGTTGAAGCAGAATTAGCAAAGATAAAAGCTAAAGTGAAAAAGCAGAATAAAAAAATAAATAAAATTAAATCTCATGATTCTAATGATAATATTAAGTGGGGTGTTGATTTAAGAACATCACTTGATAGTATTAATTATGACATGGCTGATGGATCATCAAAGTCAAAAAGTGACTTAATGTCAATGCGTTTATGGTTAAATATGGCATATGCACCAGATAGTCATAATATCTTTAAAGGTCAGTTATCAATGAATAAGGCATTTGGTGCTGATTTTATAGGTGATAGAACATATAGTATGGGAGGTCAATTTGATTGGGTTACAAATGAAGCATTGACTGATTCATCTTTAAAGGTAAGACAGGCTTATTGGTTATATTTAGGTGATAGTCTTTTAGGTGCAAATATACCTTGGACTTTTTCAGTAGGGAGAAGACCTTCTACAGGAGGTTTCCTAGGTAATCTACGTAATGATGATGATGCTCAATCTCCGTTAGCACATGTAATTGATGTAGAGTTTGATGGTTTGAGTTCAAAGTTAGATTTATCTAATATTATGGGTATTTCTGGTATGTCATTTAAAGTTTGTATGGGGCAAGGTTCTACAAATGCAGAGCCACTTTTAACAGCTACTCAATATGCTAATGATGATACACAGTTGGATGATATTAAATTAGCAGGATTTATTTTTGTTCCATACAATGATGGACAATTTATAGTAAAAACAAATTGGTATAAAGCTTTTGATCTTCCGGGTATGGACATGAATCAAGATGGTTCTCCTACTGAGTTTAGACAATATGGTGATATTCAAGGTGCTGCAGTATCAGTAATGGTAGATGGATTAACAGATGAAGGGTTCTTTGCAGATACAAAGCTATTTGGATCATATGCTTGGTCCGAGACTAATCCATATGAAGGATCTAGTATGTTGGGCTCAGCTGATGATGAATCAGGAACCTCGTATCTTCTTGGTGCACAATGGAAATGTTTATTATCTGATAAAGGTACTGTAGGTATAGAATTTAATCATGGAAGTAAGTATTGGAGGCCATTTACGTATGCAGAGGATACTATGGTTGGATCTAAAATAGCTGCACGTGGTGATGCGTTTGAAGCATATTTTACATATCAACTTACCGATGCAATTAGTGCACAAGTGAGATATACCAAAGTTGATTATGATTATACAGGAAGTAATGGATTCTTTGGAAATTACTCAGGAACACCGATTAAAATATCTGATATTAAAGCAGGTGCAGCAGCAGTTGAAGAAATGGGCGGAGTTGAAGGTGTAATGAATGCTGTTCAAGCTGGTTATCTTACTCAAGCACAGGCTGACGGCATGCTGATGGCATCAAGTATGGCAGCACAAGTTGTTGAAACTGCGGAAGACTTTAGATTTTATTTAAGATATAGATTTTAATGGGGTTTGTATTAGGCAGGTATTCTGCCTAATTTTGTAATTCTTGGCTATACTTATTTGAAGTTTTCATTTTTTTGATAGAAAACTTTGTAAATAAATATAATCTTGTCTTTCTTACATTATTTATTGTTATAATGAATAATCTTAGAAGTATAAAAATAGAGAAAGTTAATTTTATAACTATTAAAGTGTTAATATAAAGGAAAAATATGAAGAGGATTGTACAGAGTGCATTGATGGTAATTTTATTAACTATAGGGTTAGTAGCAAATATATCATCAGTTAAAGAAGAAAATAGTGTTAGAGTTTTTGTATCAGAAAATAAAGATGGAAAAATTACTGCTAAAAAGGTTGAAGAAGCATTTAAAAATGCAGGTTTTGTGATTGCTGCAAATAATGATATGAATTATCCGTTTAAAAGAGATTTTAATCAAACAGATTTTTCGTATTATAATTTAATGGTTGTTTATAGAAAAGATACGGCATTGGCATTAGCCACACAATATCCTGATATTGGTTTGTTTACACCTATGAGTCTATCAATTTGGTCTAAAAAGGGGGAGAGTACAATTTCTGTAGCTTCTTTAAATATAAAAACTATGGCTGATATGATGGGTATACCAGCGAAGAATCCTGAAATGATTGCACTTGGAGAGAAAATTGAGAAAGCTTTAGTGTCGGCAATGCCAAATGGTAAATTTGTTAAGTTGAATTATAAAATGAAAAAACCTGAGCACGACATTATTACACGTGTTTCTCTTGATCAAAAAGGTGAAGACTGGGAAGATGCTAAAGATGATTTTGAAACTGAATTTGAGGGAGAATTAGCTCCTAATGGATTTGTAATGGCAGGATTTACAGATATTAATTATGATTTAGATGAACATGATATTGATACATATTTATTTTATGATGTTTATTCAATTTGTAAGATAGCAGTAATATATCAGGTTGCAAGATTACATCCTGAAGCAGGTGCCTTTGCCCCTTGTTCTGCATATAAGTATCAGAAGAAAGATGAAAAAATAATACATATGGCATTTCCTAATGTCTATAAATGGATTGCAGCATTAAATATTGAAGATCAGACATCTATAGACACTTTGCTAGATGCCCAAAAAAAGTTTGAAGCTATGTTAGTAAAGTTATCAAAATAATAATAAATGATGAGTAGTATATTTTATGTACTACTCATTAGTCTTAACTAAATAAATAGAATGGTTAACTTCTATTTCTCCGCCAAAAATTATCTTGGCAAAAATTCCTCTATCTTTTTTTATAAGTTTTGGTAACTGTTTATCTATTTTGGAAAGGTGATTGCATAGTGTACAGTTCTCTGTAATTTCTAATATGGTGTGATTTATTTTTAGTTGTGTTCCTACAGGTAACTGATATGGATTAAAAGATACTAATATATTCTCTCCTAGTGCTCCATTTTCAATATCTATATTATGGTTTTTAACTTTCTCATAACTTTCTATTGAAGTAATAAGAATAGAACGATTATTATTTTTGTTATAGTGTTTATCATTGATAATACCAAGAGGAGTAAGTTGTATCTTATTGACATTTTTATGTTGACTCGTCGATGCGATATAAAGAGAAAGAACTTGTCCTACTTGTTTCATAATCTAATCCTTGGTATTGTTTTTGATTATAGTAACATAATTAAATTAGCAAGTAATTAACATCGTATGGTAATGAATAAGTAATTGATTTTAATTATACTAATAGGTTGAATATATCAATATCTATTTATTCTGTTGATGAATACTATATATATTATTGTTTAACTAATGTGAATTAAAATAATTTGTATAAATTCTACAATTATATTAGTATTTATAATAAGAATATATCTTTTTCTTGACATTTTAGTTTTAATTTCTATACAATAAACAACAATAGTGAATTAATAGCATTATAAAAGAGTATATAGTAACTTTAAGGAGGTTATATGACTAAGATAAGTAAAACTTCTGCATTTGTGGATACACATGTAAGTAGAAGAGACTTTTTTAGAAAAACAGCAGCTTATTCTGTAAGTGCTTTTGCTGCGGCAAGTGTAATAGCGCCAATTAATATTAAGGCGGAAGATGATCCTGCAATTATGGAAGAACAACCATGGAGTACAACATGGGGTTCACCAGTAACAAAGAATTTATATGGTTTACCTTCACCTTACGAGAGTAATGTGACAAGAAGAACGACTCCATTATTGTCTTCAGGTAATATGAAAGCATCGATAGCTGTAACGCCAATTCAAGATATAACAGGTATTATCACACCAAATGGTTTATTTTTTAATCGTTGTCATGGAGGTACTCCTGAGATTGACCCAAATGAGCATCGATTAATGATTCATGGATTGGTTGAGAAGCCACTTGTATTAACCATGGAACAATTAAAAAAATATCCAAGTGTAAGTAGAATTCATTTTATTGAATGTCCTGCTAATGGAGGACCAGAGTGGAGAAATCCTCAATTCCCTTCAATTCAATTTTCAAAAGGATTTATGTCTTGTGCTGAGTGGACAGGGGTATATATTAAAGATATTTTAGATGATCTTGGTTTAAAACCTGAAGCAAAATGGATGTTAGCAGAAGGACTTGATAGTTCTCATATGGGAAGAACAATTCCTATTGACAAAGTTCTTGATGATGCTATGATTGTATGGGGTCAAAATGGTGAAGCATTGCGTCCAGAACAAGGATACCCTATTCGTTTACTGCTTCCAGGTTGGGAAGGTAATCTAATGGTTAAATGGCTTGGACGCTTAGAGTTTGCAGAAGAACCTTTCTATGCAAAGGAAGAGACAGCTAAATATACAGCTTTAACTAAGTTTGATGGAAAAGCAATACAACATTTTTATGCAAATGAGGTTAACTCTGTTGTTACTACACCTTGTCCAGAGAATCCATGGGATAATCTTAAAAAAGGTGACCTTATAGAGATTGAAGGACTTGCTTGGTCTGGAATGGGAACAATTGAAGGTGTAGATATTTCATTTGATGGTGGAAAGAACTGGGTAGAAGCTAGTTTAAAAGGTTTGGTTTTACCACAGGCTTGGACACGATTCTCATATATTTATAAATACGAAGGAAAACATTTGTTCCTTTCTAGTAGAGCAAGAGATGATGCAGGTTATGTTCAACCCACAGTTAAACAAGAAAGAGATGCATTAGGTGTTGAAGGGGTATATCATAGAAATGGTATACATACTTGGGAAATTACAGAAAAAGGAGAAGTAAAAAATGTTCAAATCTTATCGTAAAATACTCACGACACTCTCTGTAGTAGCATTAACTTCTATTTCTGCTATGGCAGCAAGTGATGCATCACGTACATATGAAAATGGAAAAAAAGTAATAGATGGAGGTGTCACGTATCCAGAAAAAGATGGTATGCGTTCTGTTTATTATGTCAATACGCAAAAAATAAAAAAAGATGTAGCATTTGGTAGAGAAGCTACAAAAAATGAGATAAAAGCTTGGAATATTGATGTAATGCCAGATGGAACAGGACTTCCTGAAGGTGAAGGCTCGGTAGAAGATGGAGATGAGCTTTATGAATCTAAATGTGCGGCATGTCACCTTGATTTTGGTTCGGGTGGTTCAGGTTATCCAGCACTACAACAAGGAAACGCCTATGAGGCCTATGAAACATTAAAGAATCAACGTCTTAGTCCTGACGATGATGGCCCAAAACGTAACTTTGGTTCTTATTGGCCAAAAGCAACCACATTATGGTGGTACATTAAAACAGGTATGCCACATACTGCACCTATGTCCTTAACAAATGATGAAGTATATGCTATTTCTGCATATATATTATCTATTAATGAGATTACAATTGATGGTGAAGAATTGGATGATGAATATGTATTAAATAGAGAGAAATTCTTAAAAATTAAAATGCCAAATGAAGATGGATTTATCCCAAAAATTGATGGTAAAAATGGATTAGATAATATTCGTAAGTTTTATGATAACCCTAAAAACTTTGGTGCAAATAAAATAAGGTGCATGAGTAATTGTTTTAAAGGTGAACCTAAAGTTGCACGTATTGTAGGTGTGGGTATTAGTGATTATACGCCACCTTTATCTTCTAAAAAAGAAAAACCAGCAGAGGAAGAGTCTAGTATTTCTTCAGAGCCAGGTAAAGTGACATATGAAGCTTCTTGTGCAGTATGTCATGCAACAGATGCTATGGGTGCACCTCCTGTAGGAGACAAAAAAGCATGGGCATCTGTTTTGAAAAAAGGTATAGACAAAGTCTATTATAATGCACTTCATGGAATTAATGGTATGCCTCCAAAAGGTGGGACATCATTAAAAGATGATAAGATTAAAGAAGTGGTAAATTATATGGTTGGTGCAAGCAAATAATTTTGCAAGCACTATTGTTACACGATATATTCGTAAAATAAACATAAGAAAGAATTACTTTCTTATGTGTTATGATTGAAAATTGAAAGGAAATTAAATGAAAAAAAGTATTTTAAGTCTAGTTGCAGTTGCGGCAATGACAGTAAGCCTAAGTGCGACAGATTATAGAGCAGAGAAGCCTGATGCTTGGACTGCACATACGGTTACATCTGCAATTGCAGCACTTTATGGAAAAATAACACCAGTAGAGGGTGATATTACATTAAAAGCACCAAAAGTTGCAAGTAATGGAGGTGCAATTCCTGTAGCAATCAAGACAGATATACCTGCAAAAACAATTGCAATTTTTCAAGATGCAAATCCAGAAGCAACAGTTGTTGTCTTTAATGTTCCCGAGGGAACAAAAGCAAACTTTGCATTAAAAATTAAAATGAAAAAATCAGGTTCTATTATGGCTATTGTAGAAGGGAAAGATGGTAAATTTTATTCTAAAAAACTTTCTTTAGAAGTGGCACTTGGTGGATGTGAAGGGTAACCCCCCTTTCTATCTATAATAAAATATTTATAAAAGGAAAATAAATGAAAAAACTAGTATTAGCACTTTCTAGTATTGCGCTTATGGCAACATCAGCTATGGCAGATGCAACTACAGCTGTTGTACCAACAAAAGTAAAAATGAAAATAAAGGCCAAAGAAAAAGAAGGTATTGTAAAAGCAAAAGTTGCTATTTCACACAATATGCTTACTTACGATCAAGCTAAGAAAAAAGGGGAAGAGGCTAACTTTATTACTCATATTACGGCAACCGTAGGCGATAAAGTTGTTTATGATGCATCTACAAGCCAATTTCTTTCAAAAAATCCATTGGTTAAGTTTCAATTTGCTGGTAAAAAAGGTGATAAAATCAAAATTACTTATACGCAATTAAAAGGTGAAATGTTTTTTGCGACAAAGAAAATTAAATAGTCTCTTTATGTTTGAAGTACTTTAGGTACTTCAAACCAATGTATAACTTCTCTTATTAGCGTTGCCGCTTTTCTTTTATTAAAATGTATTTCTAAATCAAAATCTTCTTTTCCATAGTTTTCTTTATATTCATTAATAAATTGATTATAGGTAGATTCTTGCATTGCAGAAATGGTATATGTCACTTTATGATAGACTAGTGAGTCTATATAAATTTCTTCTCTTTTAAATTCATTTACATTTATACTTCCATAGCGATCTTCTTTTTCTTGTGTCATGTTCATCTCAAGATAAGCACGCATAGAAGCGAAAATATGTTCTAATTGTATAAGTGGTGTGTCTGAGTGGTGAATGATAGTACTTTGCTCTTGAGTATAGCCCCAAGAGCCACTAATTGCTAAAGATGTAGAGAATGCAGATTGTATAATTTCTTTTAAATCATTATGGCTTTTTAGTGGCTTGAAAGTATACATTCTCTAAAGACCAGCTTCTTGTATTGCTTCAGTTTGTGCATGTGCAATCAGTGGATCGACTACAAGTTTTAGGTTGCCATTATTTACAACATCATCTAATGCATAAAGGGTAAGACCAATCCTATGATCTGTTAGGCGGTTTTGTGGATAGTTGTAGGTACGTATTTTTTCAGAACGTGAGCCTGACCCTACTTGTAATTTTCTTTGACTTGATGTCTCATCTAGTTGTTTTTGAAGTTCAGCTTCATAGACCCTTGCTTTCAGTACTTTCATTGCTTTATCACGGTTTTTGTGTTGTGACTTTTCATCTTGTATGGCGGCTACAATTCCTGTAGGAATATGGGTAAGACGTACGGCAGAATCTGTAGTATTCACAGATTGTCCCCCACATCCACTAGAACGGTAAACATCCATCTTGATGTCATTTGGTTTGAGCTCTATTTCTACATCATCAACCTCAGGAATAACAGCTACCGTTATAGCAGAGGTATGTACCCGTCCTTGTGTCTCTGTATCTGGTACACGTTGAACACGATGAATACCAGCTTCATATTTTAGTTGAGAATAAACAGACTCTCCTTTGATAAGAGCAATGACCTCTTTATAGCCTCCAGCGGTACCATCACTAGTACTTATGAGCTCTATTTTCCATCCAATTTGTTCTGCATAGCGTGTATACATTCTGAAGATATCTGCAACAAAAAGTGCGGCTTCATCACCTCCTGCTCCTGCACGAAGTTCAAGATAAATATTTTTATCATCATTTTTGTCTTTAGGAATCATAAGAATTTTAATGTCGGCTTCAAGTTGTGGAAGAATAGGCTCTAGTTCAGAAAGTTCTTCTTTTGCCAAGTCACCAAGTTCTGCATCACCGAGAAGCTCTTTGTTCTCTTCTATAGCATTGGCTGTTTCTATATAGTATTTTGCTTTTTCAACAAGATTAGAAAGTCCAGATTGCTCTTTACTAAGTTCTGTCATTCGTGAAATATTAGAAGCGATGTCAGGGGAACTTAATAGTTCGCTAATCTCATTGTGTCTGTCGATAAAAGGTTGTAGTTTTTCTTTGAACATAGTTATGAACTTTATGTTGGAATATTGTGAGAGTATTATAAGATAACTAGCCTTGAAGGCTAGTTGAATGAAGTAAAATTAAGAAATTACGCTTCGATTTTGTTTACCATTTTATGAAGACGGCTTACTTTTCTTGCAGCTGTTGTTTTTTTGATAAAACCTTTACTTACTAGTGAATGAATACTTTTATTTGCTACTGCAAATGCTGCTGTTGCTGCTACTTTATCAGAAGCTTCTACTGCTTCGTGTACTGATTTAACAATATTTTTAATTCTTGTTCTGTAGTATCTGTTTCTTTCTGTCTTTTTAGCAGTTACTAAAATACGTTTTTTAGCTGATTTATTGTTTGCCATGGTCTTTCCTTTTGTAGGTATTTATGTTGTTATCATTCTGTTTAGAGTGAAAATAGTTCGCGAATAATAGCTAAAAATAAATTAAACCTTTATTAATAATACAAATAACGGAAATGTTAGTATTATTTTGTTAGAATTAAAACAATTTATAAACTAGGGAAGAATTATGGAACTTTTTGGAACGGATGGTGTAAGAGGGAAAGCAGGTAAAAAAGTCACAGCTATGGATGCTATGAAATTAGCAATGGCAACAGGCATTTATTTTAAGAAATTTTCAAAAACAAATAAGATTTTAGTAGGTAAAGATACTAGAAGAAGTGGCTATATGATTGAAAATGCTATTGTGTCTGGTTTGACGGCTGTTGGGTTTGATGTTATACAAATTGGTCCTATGCCTACACCTGCTATTGCATTTCTTACTGAAAACATGAGATGTGATGCAGGTATTATGATTTCTGCATCACATAATCCTTATTATGATAATGGTATTAAGTTTTTTGATGGGTGTGGCAATAAATTAAATCGAGATAAAGAGATTGAGATTGAAGAGATTTTTAAAAATGATGAGATGATTTTAAATGCACAAGCTACAGATAAGGCAATAGGTAAATCAAAACGTATTGATGATGTTATTGGGCGCTATATTGTGCATATTAAGAACTCATTCCCAAAAGAACTTTCTTTGGCGGGTATAAGAGTTGTAATAGATTGTGCAAATGGTGCAGGCTATGTGGTAGGACCAACAATACTTCGTGAGTTAGGTGCTGAGGTTATTGTGATAGGGGATACACCAGATGGATTTAATATTAATGAAGGGTGTGGAGCGATGCATCCAGAACATATGGCACGTGTGGTACTTGAATCTCGCGCAGACATAGGTATCGCATTGGATGGTGATGCCGATAGATTGGTCATGGTAGATGAGAAAGGAGAAGTGATTGATGGAGATAAACTTATGGCGGTATTGGCTGTACATCTTCAAAATCAAGGCACACTAAAAGGTGGAGGTATGGTTGCTACGGTAATGAGTAATCAGGGACTAGGTGAATACCTTAAGACAAAAGGCTTAACATTACATCGTTCTTCAGTTGGTGATAAAAATGTTGTAGCACTTATGGAAGAAAAAGGGATTAACTTTGGAGGAGAACAGAGCGGCCATGTCATTTTCTCTGATTATGCAAAAACAGGAGATGGTATCTCTTCGGCATTACAGGCATTGGCGTATCTTGTAGCAAGTGAGAAAAAAGCAAGTCAAATATTTAATCCTTATGTCTCGTATCCTCAACTTTTAGTCAATTTATTAGTGAGTGAAAAAAGAGACTTTGACACGATTGAGGGGTTAGCGGTATTGATAGAAGAAGTAGAAACTGCGAATATGAGACATCTTTTTAGATATTCTGGTACAGAGAATAAAATACGTCTTTTACTTGAGGGTAAAGATGAAAAGGCATTAGAAAAGATGATGGAAAAATGTACAAAATTTTTTAAAGGTGTATTGGTCTAATGCGTATTTTTGCAGTGTTCTTTTTGGTACTTTTGGGTGTTTTTATTGTTGATTATAATATTAAAACACTTTTTGTAGAGGGATTTTTTAGAGAGGGTACTTGCATAGATTTGGTATTGCAATATAACAAAGGTGTCGCTTTTTCAATGCTCGCTTTTTTAGGATCTTATTTAAAATGGATACAGTTGTCCATGATTTTAGGTATGATTTTTTTCATTTTTAAAGAAGGGTACCTCAAACGCTATGCTTTCCCTATAGGTTTGTTGCTAGGGGGTGCTTTTAGTAATGTGTATGATCGTTTTGTTTATGATGGAGTAGTTGATTATGTTGCTTGGCACTGTGGGTTTAATTATGCTGTATTTAATTTTTCTGATGTAGCGATTGATGTGGCTGTAGTTTGGATACTTATTTCAGGATATTTTGCAAGCAAGAAAATAGTAAAGTAATGAAAATATTTTTTCTTTTCTTTTCTTTTTCTGCCATACTCTTATCGGCTATCAATGAGATTGATATTATGCCTATAGATATAAAAAAGTCACTCCCACATATAAAAATTTTAGATCAGAAAGAACTCTCTTTTACACGAATACAAGGTGTGAAATTTGCTGAACTTTCTGATGCAGCGTATGATGCAAAAAAGAAACAGCTTTATTTTGTAAGTGATAAGGGAATTTTATATCAGTTTCACGCCTCTTTTTCTGAAAAGATTGACAGACTAGAGAGTGTCCGTGCAGTAAAACTCAAAACAAAAAAAGGTCTACGCTTTAAAAAATGGAAAAGAGACAGTGAAGGGTTGGTATTAGACGCTCAAGGAAGGTTGTATATTTCATTTGAGGGTAAAGCAAAAGTGGCAAGGTTTCATAAAACGGGAAAAAAGTTTGCTCAGCTTATACGCAAAGAAAAAATCCCAAAAGTATTGCGACCTACCTCCTCATATAGAAGTAAAAACAAATCATTAGAGGCATTAGCTTGGCATAAAAAGTATGGATTACTTACTGCAACAGAATGGCCGCTAAAAAAAGATGATAAAAAACGACAAACCATTTATACTCTCAATGGTAAACAATGGCACTTTAAAGCAGAACCAGAGGCAAGAAGCTCTGTAGTTGCTATGGAAGTGATGGATGATGGGAATGTGCTAGTATTAGAGCGTTCATATGCGGGATTGCTTTCTCCCTTTGTAATTACGTTAAAAAAAGTCTATTTACAAGAACAAAAACATGGTTGGTGTAAAACAAAGATTCTGGCAAAAATGAATAGCCATGAGGGATGGATGTTGGATAATTTTGAAGGGCTTACTAAAATAGCAAAAAATAGATATTTGATGGTAAGTGATGACAATGAAAACTTTTTTCAAAAAACATTACTTATTTATTTTGAGGTGACAGAGTGAAAGATAAAATTACCATCGTTCTTGTGGGGTTTTGCTTGGGGCTTATGCTCTTTTTTGGACAAAAAGCCTATGCAAACGCAAAAGCCTATGAGCGTAGTACCCAAACACTTGTGACTCAAATGAGTGCAAAAAAATTAGCAACCTTCCAATTAAATGAACTCGCAGAAGCATTCTCTTTTGGTTTGTACAAAAATAAAAGTAAGCAAAAACTTAAACGCTTGAAAGAAAAAGTACAATCGTATAAATTAAAAAGTCAAAAATATGTTTTGTATGCACTCCTTCCTTTGCTGGGTATTTTGGGGAGTTACTTTTTACTCTCCTTAAGGGTTTTTACTTTTGTGGGGGCTTTAGGAGGTTTAATTACTTTGCTTTTTGGTCTTATGTCGCCTCTTATGATGGTGACGATTCATAAGAAAGTAGACTACCTTGGTGATGTGGTACTCTCTTTTGAATCTAAAGGTATTTTGGGTTCTATCTCAAAGCTTTTTGAGGGAGGAGATTGGGTTGTCGCTGGTGTTATTTT
>Ga0256843_1002603_pt1 | contig 13039 bp, 14 predicted proteins | sample AlvinellametaG_FD_191572 | JGI IMG/M metagenome (GOLD analysis project Ga0256843, IMG submission 191572) | Pompeii worm associated microbial communities from hydrothermal vent at the East Pacific Rise, Pacific Ocean - Alvinella | ecosystem: Host-associated > Annelida > Integument > Unclassified ... | reverse complement strand
TTTGAGTGATAAACAGATAGAAAATATATTAAAAGATGCAAGAAAATTTAAAAAACAAAAACCAAACGCCCTCTTAAAAGGCAAACTTATTATCACACTCTTTTTTGAAAATTCAACACGAACACGAAGTTCTTTTGAGGTAGCAGCCAAAAGGCTTGGTGCGAGTGTTGTCCACCTTGACCCATCAAAAAGCTCTACTCAAAAAGGAGAGAGCCTCAATGATACCTTTGAAAATTTATGTGCTATGGAACCAGATGGAGTTATTATTAGACATGAATATAACAATACTCCAAGAAAATTGGCAAATAAAAATCTAACACCCGTTATAAATGCAGGAGCTGGAAGTTATGCTCATCCTACTCAAGCACTACTTGACTACTTTACTATGGTAGAAGAGTTTGGAGATGTAAGAGGAAAAACTATTACAATAGTTGGAGATATAATAAGCTCAAGGGTAGCAAATTCAGGGATTAGACTCTTTAAGAGAATGGGAATGAATGTACTTTTGGTAGCTCCAAAACCTTTTATGCCCGATATTGATTTACCAAAATATGAAAAACTAGAAGATGTTATAGATAAAACTGATATTATTATGTCTCTTCGTGCTCAACTAGAGAGACACAAAGCACCTATCTTTGAAGATTATGATGAATATGCAAAAGAGTACTGTATTACAAAAGAGAGAATGCAAGATAGAAATATAATGCTACTTCACCCAGGACCTGTAATGAGAAATATTGATATATCTGATGAGATGTTAAAAGATAGCAGATGCAAAGTCTTACAACAGGTAAATAATGGTGTATATATTCGTATGGCTATTTTAAAAGCACTACTGCTTGATAGTTAATGGATAAAATAACCCTATTAGCCAAAGAGAGAATACCTTTTCTCTTTGTTATCTCATATGACAAAAGTAAAATATTTGTCCAACCTCTTCACAAACTTGATAGTGATATTTTTTTTAAAATTGAAAAATATAGAAACTATCCAAAAATAAAAAGAGAGAGAGAGTTTTATCTAAAAAAATATCCAATAGAATTTGAGATTTATAAAAATAAACTAGATAAAGTTATTAGAGAGATTCAAAAAGGAAATACCTATTTACTTAATCTCACTTTTAAAACTCCAATAGAGACAAATCTCTCACTAAAAGAGATTTTTACCTACTCAAGGGCTAAATATAAACTCTATTTCAAAGATAAATTTATCTGTTTCTCTCCAGAAAAGTTTATAGAGATAGAGGGAGATACCATATCTACTTATCCTATGAAAGGCACAATAGAAGCAAATATTCCAAATGCCAAAGAGATAATTCTCCAAAACCAAAAAGAGATGGCAGAACATATTATGATAGTTGACCTAATGCGTAATGATTTGGGAATTGTAGGAAGGGATGTTAGAGTAGAGAAATTTAGATATATAGACAAAATCAAAGCAGGAGACAAAGAACTTTTGCAAGTTAGCTCCAAAATTACAGCTAAACTCCCCACTAACTGGAGAAATAATCTAGGAGAAATCCTACAAACTCTACTTCCAGCAGGTTCAATTAGTGGGACTCCAAAAAGAAAAACAATAGAGATTATAGAAGAGATAGAAGAGTATAACAGAGACTTCTATACAGGTATTTTTGGAATTTTTGATGGAGAAAATCTATACTCTGGAGTAATGATAAGATTTATAGAAAAAGAGGCAAACCAACTCTTTTATAAAAGTGGTGGAGGAATTACCATAGATAGTAACCCAGAGAGTGAATATAGAGAACTTATAGATAAAATTTATCTGCCTCTATAGTCATTTAATACGAAAAAAAGAGCTTCCACTTCCAGAGAAATACCAACCCTCTTTGGCTACATCTTTGAGATTAGGATAAGCTATAAGAGATGCTCTATATAAATCATTCGCCTCTATGGCACTAACTTTTGATAAAACCTCTTTTGTTGTTAACTCTCTCCAATCCTTAAAAGAGTCCAAATCTATACTATCAAATAAATTCTCCCTAAAAGTTTTATAAACAAGAGGTGTATCACAGTGTATATCTGGTGTATAAATCTCAATATCTAACTCTTCACCCTCATCAAATGGTTCTACCACTTCACCAAATCCTGATACATTAGCACTATTATAATCATAAACAAAAAATGGAACATCAGCACCAATCTTGGAACCTATATTAGCCAAAGTTTCGATTGGAATATTTAACCCACAAACACTATTAAAAAGCCTCATAAAAGCTCCTGCATCACTGCTTCCACCTCCAAGACCTGCACCTGATGGTATATTTTTTTCTACTACAACTTTATGATATTTGAAAAAATCTATATCTATATTCATAGCCCTATAAGCTTTGTAGATAATATTAGATTCAGTTGGCAAATTATCAAATCCCTCTATGGTAAAACTATCACACTTTTGAGGAACAAAGGAGATGGTATCATATAAATTGGGGACTTTAAGAAATCTAGATAGTAGAGTATGGTATCCATTTTTATGTCCTGTAATCTTTAAAAAACTATTTATCTTTGCATGAGCTTTTATATTCATATACTCCCACTCTCCTCTTGAAATTTTTCCACTCTATTTAACTTATATTTAATATTTTTATTTTCTATCTCTATAATAGAAAAAAAATTATCTGTCTCTACCCAATAGAGTCCATCTTTTTGAGTATCAAAATTTTCAATAGATAACTTTTTACCAAGTTCTATATCTTCTATCTCTCCACTATATCTATTTTGAGGAATTTTTAAAAACTTTAAAGGATTCAAGGCTTTTTCATTATCAAAATAGAAAGCCCCTTCATATAATCTCTTTAAACTTGAGAGAGTTGCATCTACTCCCAACTTTTTTGCTATCATAGCACCAAGAGAACGGACATAAGTACCCTCTGATACCATCACCTCAAAATGAATAAAGGGATGATTATAATGTATTAAGTGAATATCATATATGGTTGAGGTTATCTTTTTGAGTTTTACCTCTCTGTTTGCTCTTGCTAAATCATATGCCCTTTTTCCATTAACCTTTTTGGCTGAAAATTTTGGTGGATAATAAGTTATCTCTCCTCTTAGAGACTCCAAAGCTCTATATATCTCATCTATACTAAACTTCTCTGTCTCTTTAATAGACTCTATATTTTCTATATCTAGACTTTTTGACTTTGCTCCCAACCACAAAGTAGCACTATAAGCCTTTGGTGTTTTTTTGAGATACTGAAAAAGCTTTGTATATTGCCCAGTAGCCACAATAAGACAACCTGTGGCAAAAGGGTCTAGAGTTCCAGAAAAACCGACTTTTTTTGTTTTATATTTTTTTTTGATATAACCCATATATCCATTTGAAGTTTTAAATATGGGCTTATTTACTACAAATAATCTATTCATTATACAGCTTGAACAAAAGAGCTTAGTATCTCTTTTTTATTTCCCCCGAAATTGATTTTGAGTTTATACTCTTTTCCTGATTTATTAGCACTTTGAACCTGTCCTATACCAAAAATTTTATGTTTAACCAAATCACCTTTTTTGAACCTAGAACCTTTAGATATTTTGAAACTCTCCCCTTTTATAAGTCCAGCTTCAGACAAAAAACGACTCTTGTTTATCTGTTTTCTCTGTCCTTTATAGAATCTACTATTTACATAACAGAGAGTTAAATATTTTTTTGCTCTTGTAATTGCTACATATCCTAATCTTCTCTCCTCTTCCATATTACAGTTATCACCTATTAGAGGAAAAAACTCTTCTTCCAAGCCAATTACATACAGATACTCAAACTCCAAACCCTTTGAAGCATGAATAGTCATAATAGTTATAGCTTTATCATCTACCTCATCTTGTTCACTCTGGAGAGAGACTTCATTGAGGAAACTATCTAGGGTTTGACTTTTATTTTTGAGTACATACTCTTTAAAATATCCATAGAATTCATCAATATTTAAAACTCTATCTTCTCCATCAACCATATTTTGATAATAGCTTCTAAGTCCTATTTTCTCTTCAAATAAGTCAATAAAATTAACCAAAGACTCTTTTTGAGCCTCTATAAGCAAATGAATAGTTTCTACAAACTCTTTGAGAGATTTCACTGCTTTTTTATTGATAAAAGAGGCTAACTCATTGGCATCTTTTTGTTCTATAACTGAAAAGATAGAAGTCTGTTCAGCAAAAGCTACTTTTTTGAGCTTTTCTATGGTAACTTTTCCTATGGCTCTTTTGGGTTTATTTATAATTCTCTCAAGTGAAAAATCATCATTTGGGTTTGCAAACACTCTAAAATAGGAGATAATATCTTTTATTTCTGCTCTATCATAAAAACGCATACCTCCAACCAGCTTAAAGCTCAATCCCTCTTTGATAAACCCCTCTTCAAGAGAACGCGAAAGTGCATTGATTCGATAAAGTACAGCTATCTCGTTGGAGGGTACTCCACTATTTAACAAATCTTTTATCTCTTTCGCTATTGCTTTTGCTTCTCTAGACTCATTTAAAGAGTGAAATAGATTTATACTAGGTCCTTTTCCTTTAAAAGAGACTAGTTTTTTACCTATTCTTTGGGTATTATGTTCTATTAACTCATTTGCAGCTTTCAAAATAGGCTCTGTTGAACGATAATTTATCTCTAATTTTACAATTTTTGTATTTTTGAAATGTTTTTCAAAGTCTAATATATTTCTAATATTTGCTCCACGCCAACCATATATACTCTGGTCATCATCTCCTACTACACATAGATTATTATGTTCTGATGCCAATAACTCTAATAATTTAAACTGAAGCTCATTTGTATCTTGATACTCATCAACCATAATATATTGATAACGATTTGAAATCTCTCTTCTTAGAGAATCATTCTCTTTTAATATTTTATAAGTCAACATTAACAAATCATCAAAATCAACCAAATTATTTTCTGTAATCTCATTTTGATATAGTTGATAGACTTTTGCTATTTTTTTATAATCTGGAAGCTCTGCCTTTTTGGCTATATCTTCTGGCGATAAAATATTATTTTTGTATTTTGAAATCTCTGAGCTTATAAAAGAGATACTCAAGTCTATACGATTATCTTTGGCTATCCTTTTGAGAATTCTTTTTCTATCTTCACTGTCTATAATTACAAAGTTATTTGCTCTATTTAATTTTTCTATATGAAATTTTAAAAAAAGTAATCCAAACTTATGAAAAGTACACAAAAGAGGCATAGAAGAGCTATTATCTTTTATCATACTCATAGCTCTATTTCGCATCTCTTTTGCTGCTTTGTTTGTAAAAGTAAGAGTTAATGTGTTATAAGGGTCTATTCCAACCTCACTTATAAGATAAGCTAATCTTGTGGTTAGCGTTTTTGTTTTCCCACTACCTGCCCCAGCCAATATCAAAAGTGGTCCATCTATATAAGTAACAGCTTCCCTCTGGGCTGAATTTAGGCTTTTTAATACTTCTTCCATAACTTCTCTTGTTTTTTACTAATTTTCTATATTATAGCACTAAAAAGATTAATTATTTATTTTTTTAAATATTTGACAAACTTATAAAGAATTTTAATTATAATTTGATATAATAATTTTAATTAAGTTCTTAAGGGTGTAAAATGTTAAAAGATTTTGTAAAAATGGATACTTTTTTGACAGTTGCAAGAGAGAGGAGTTTCTCCCGTGCATCTGCAAAACTCGGGATTTCACAACCAGCTGTGACTCAACAGATAAAATATATTGAAAATTATTTAGAAGCAAAAATTATAGATAGAAAGAAGAATGGTATTAGACTTACACCAGCAGGAGAGGAGTTTTATAGTATAGTAACTCGCCTAGAAAAGTGTATTAATAGCCTAGAGAAAGATGTGCTAAAAATTATAAATAAAGAGATGACTTTTAGACTCGCAGCTTCATTTACTATTGGTTCTTATGTAATCCCAGGAGAGTGTCTAAATACTATGAGTAATAGTATTAATAACGATATAAATCTAAGTATTGATGTATCAGAAAAGATAATAGAGGGAATAAAAGATAAAAAGTTTGATGTTGGTCTAATTGAGGTTCCTATCTTTGATGATGATTTAATTTATAGAGAGTGGTTTGATGATGAATTGGTAATAGTATCAAATACATATATACCAAAAGTTCTAAGAACAGAAGAGCTTTATGATTTTAAATGGATTTGTAGAGAAGAAGGTTCTCATACTAGAAAATTACTTAGTGAAGTTTTTGAGGACTTGGGTGTCTCTTGTAATACTTTCAATGTACTCTCTGAAGTCAGTAACACAACAGCAGCTTTACAGAGTGTAAAGAGAGCTAAAAAAGATGAAGAGCAACCAACAGTAACAATTATCTCAAAACATGCCGTAGCTGATGAGGTAAGAAAAGGTGAACTCTTTGAAGCTAGAATATATGGATTTAAAATAAGTAGAAAATTTTATATAGTATATAGCAAAGAGAATAAAAATAATGTATTTGTAGATAATGTAGTCAACTTTATATTATCTGGCAAGTGCTAAAAATAAGTGCTAAAAATCCTCTTTGGTTTTAGCACTTTCCACAATCGATATAATCAAAGTATATATATTTGCTATAATAGCACCTACAACAAGACCAATCACTATATTAGAGTTGTCTCCACTAGAAAACTGAAAGACAAAAAAAGCAGGTAATAGATGTAAATCAGCAACTAATGAACCTGCTAAAAGCTCTGCTGACAATAGATTTCTTACACCCATTTTCAGTATTGTCGAAATCAAATTTATACTCCCTGCTCCAAATAGAGCAAGGGCTGTGTGTTCATACAAAAATGAAACACTTGTGGTCAAACTCATTAAGGTAAAAAAGATATAAAGAACTTTACCCCAATTCATAAACTATATTGTTCCTTGTTCATACATTGCACGCATTTTTTCTTTTTCTTTTTCTCTTTTGAGTTTTTCTGCCTCTTTTGCTCTAAACTCTTTGATAGAGAATTTTAGCCACATCAAAATTGGAGATGCAACAAAAATAGATGAATATGTACCCACAACAACACCTACAAGAAGCGTAAAACTAAATCCTTTTAAAAGCTCTCCACCAAATAGATAAAGAGTCAATACAACAAAGAATGTTGTCAGTGAAGTTAGAGTAGTTCTAGAGAGTGTTCTTGTGACAGACTCATCAATTACATCGGCTAAATTTGTTGATTTGCTATTTCTAATACCCTCTCTAATTCTATCAAATACAATAACTGTATCGTTTAGAGAATATCCCAAAATAGTCAGAATCGCAGCTAATATAGGTAAGTTTACATCTATTTGTAAAAGTGCCAAAGCTCCCAAAGAGATAGTAACATCATGTACTAAAGCCATAACAGAAGCTAAAGCAAATCTCCATTCAAATCTAAATGAAATATATGCCAAGATTCCCAAAATTGATAGAATCATTGCCATTAGACCTTTTTCTCTAAGCTCATTACCCACAGAAGGACCGACCATATCAACACTTCTAATCTCAAACTTTCCAGTATCTTTTAGTAGTGTTCTTATCTGGTCACTAATATCTACATTTACATTTTTTGAAGTAGTTTTGGTTCTGATTGCAATCTCTTGCTTTGAACCAAAATATGTTACATTTGCATTCTTGTAATTTTCGTGCTTATGTAAAATATCTCTAACCTTCTGAATAGGTGCATCACCTTCATATTTAATCTGAATTACAGTACCACCAGAAAAGTCAATACCATAATTTAATCCCTTTACTAAAAGTAACCCCAAAGAGAAAACAATTAGAGTCAAAGAGAGCATAGCAAATTTTTTGGCATTTGCCATAAATCCAATTACTGGTTGATTATACTTGAATATTTCCATTATTTAGCCCCTTCAACTTTGATTCCAAACCAAAAATCTAATCTCTTTTTATCTATTTTTGGCATTATCCACTGATAGATACCATGAGTTCCTAAAATTGCTGTAAGCATAGAAGCTAAAATACCAATACTAATAGTCAAAGAGAAACCTTTGATTGGACCAGTTCCATATGCAAACAAAACAACAGCAGCTATTAGAGTAGTGATATTAGCATCCCAAATAGCAGTAAAGGCATTATTATATCCTTGCTCAATAGCTTTTGGAATAGATGCCCCCTGATAGAGTAACTCTCTAATACGCTCATTGATAATAACATTGGCATCAACAGCCATACCGACCGTCAGTACAATACCTGCCATACCTGGTAGTGTTAGAGTTGCTTCAAATAGAGACATAATAGCCAAAATCAAAAACAAGTTAGCAACTAGTGCCACATTAGCAATAGCCCCAGCTACCCCATAATAGAAAAACATAAATACAACAACTGCCAAGAAACCAATAATCAAAGCTATCATACTAGCTCTAATACTATCAGCACCCAAGCTTGGCCCTACACTTCTTTTTTCTTCTACTTGAACAGGAGCAAGTAAAGCACCAGAACGCAAAGCAATAGCTATATCGTGAGCCTCTTGAGGTGTAAAGTTACCAGATATTTGTCCACTACCTCCACCTATTCTCTCACGGATTACAGGAGCTGAATAGACTTTGTTATCAAGTACAACAGCCATTCTCTTTCCTACATTTTTACCAGAAAAATCACCAAATATCTTTGCACCTTGACCATTTAATCTAAAATTGATAAGCGGTTGATTTGTTCTACTATCATAACCAACTCTAGCATCAACAAGCATAGAACCATCTAATATAGGAATAGAGTGAAGTAGATATTTTTGCTTTGGATTGGATACATCTGGCAAAATAATATCTCCATACTGTTTTGCTTCAGCTTCACTCATTACATTGACTCTTGCATCTCTATCCTCATCAACTGCCATCATCTGAAGGTGAGCTGCTTTTGCTATTAACTCTCTGATTCTTTGCTCTTCTGCTGTAGTTTTAATACCTGGTACTTCAACCAAGATTTTATCAACTCCCTGCTTTGCTACTGTTGGCTCAGCAAGTCCATACATATTTAGACGATTTCTAATCGTATCAACAGCTTGATTAATAGCATTTTTCTTTGTCTCTTCTATTAACTTTGGACTAAGAGTTAATTTGAATTTTAAACCATTTTGCTCAACTTGAATATCTTTAAAATCCTCTTTTAGAATTTTTAGAACTTTTGGTAAATCATCTTTATCCAAAACTTCAAACTGAACAGAAGCATTTTTTATTTTTAAGTCATCAAATATAATATCTTCATCTTCTAACTTATATTTGATAGTTGTTCCTATTGATTTTACTTTGGATTCCAATGCTACATCAGTTTTCACTGATAATAACATATGCAATCCACCTTGTAAATCAAGTCCCAGTGTAATTTTTTTTCCAGATTCACTTTGAACCAAGGAGGGAATAGAAAAAACCACTCCAAAGATAAAAGCAAATAGGAAAATAACAACTCTATAATTTAATTTATTCATCGCCTATCCATCTATTTTTTTGGACACAAAAGCTCTATCTAACTTTACAATAGTTGTATCGTTTAGTTTAATTTTGATAAAATCCTCCTCAACTTTAACAATTTCTGCATATAGACCACCTACTGTTAGTATCTTGTCACCTTTTTTAAGTGCGTCTAACATAGCTTGATGCTCTTTTTGCTGTTTTTGTTGAGGTCTGATAATTAAAAAATAAAATATACCAAACATGATTATAAGTAACAACATTGGTTGTGCTGATTGTGACATAAGGAAATCCTTTGAGTTTATATATAAAAATTGGCGAGTATTTTACCATTAACAAGATAACAACAGGCTTTGTGATAGCTCTTTTGGCTTCTGGGGCTATATACTTAGATTGGTTAGGGATTGTTAATCCTTTTGTCAATACTATTCTTGGAATCCTCACATTTTACTACCTACTGAGTTCTCAACAAAAAAGCTGGTTTTGGAGTGGTTTTTTTATTGGGATACTTTGGTTTTGGTGGATATGTATGAGTTTTTTTAATTATAATCTAGTATGGGCAATCCCTATTGGAGTCCTATTTATAGGCTTTGTTTATGGTATTATATTTCTATTGATAGCTAAACTATCAGAGTATATTGCAAAAAAAATTCCATTTGATTATAAACTTTCAAATCTCATTATAAAATCTATATTTTTACTTATCTTGTCATACTTTCATCCAATAGAGTTTGATTGGTTTAAACCTGAATTAGTCTTTACCAATAGTTATCTTGGAATCCAAAAGTGGCAGTTTGCAATTATACTTTTTGCAATAACAATCTCTATTTACAAAAGAAATCTACTCTATCTTTTTATTGTTATATTTGCTTTTCCTTTTGGTAGCTACTTTCACCATACTCCTCTACCAAAAAATGGTATGGTAATAGCTGGTTCTAATATAAATGTCAAAGATAAGTGGAATCCAAATCTATTAAATATGCAAATAGATAGGGTTTTAACTCAGATAGAGAGGGCTATCAGAGAAAAAAAGAGTATGATTATTTTTCCTGAATCAGTAATACCTATATTTCTAAATGATGAACCGACCCTCATGACACAACTTGAAGCATATTCCAACGATATAGCTATTGTTTTAGGGTCTCTATATCGTAATGAAATACCTAGAAATTCAGCATATATCTTTTATAAAGGTAGTTTTATAGTTGCAAATAAAGTAGTATTAGTCCCATTTGGAGAACAGAATCCTCTTCCTAAATGGATGGGAAAGATAATTAATAAAATTTTCTTTGATGGAGCACCTGATTATGTAGCAGATAGTGAGCCAACAGATTATATTATCAATGGAGTGGCATATAGAAATGGAATCTGTTTTGAGGGAACATCAAGAGAGTTATATACAAAAAGGAGTGAAAAAACTTATAATTTTGATACGCTAAAATACAAAAATAGTAAGTCTATCCCAAAAAATATGATTCTCATTTCAAATAATGGTTGGGTTGTACCCTCTATAGAACCGACAGAACAAAAGATATTACTTCAGTTTTATAGTAAAAAGTACGGCACCACAATATACCACTGTGTTAATATGTCCCCTTCATATATAGTACATGAGGGGAGAGTCTATAAGTAAATAGAACTTTTACTATTTACTTTTTATTTCTTCTGCTATTTTTTCTATCTGCTCATCACTCATAGACTTTACAGCTCTTTGCATTACGCTTTTCATAGCACCACCATAAGTTCCATCTCTATAACCTTTTAATGTAGAGATTATCTCATCTTTTGACATATCTTTTACAACTTTAGATTTACCTAAAGCTACTTTTTCAAAATTACTACCATGACACCCTGTGCAACTACTAAGTTCCCCAGCATATATTATAGAAGATAAAATTGCTACAACTGTTATTAACTTTTTCATAATTAAATCCTTTATAAATTTTAGTTATTATAATTATAACTAATATTTGTTACTTATATTACTAAAACTTATACTTTCCACCTATTCCCCAATATGTTGCATCAAAATCATCTTGTTCATAATAATTAATATTTGCATTTATGCTAAACTTTTTATTTATCTTATAATCTCCATTTAATTTATAGTTAATAGAACTAAAATCACTTACTCTTCTATCACTAGATGCATAAACCTCATCAGTAAAATAGTCTTCTCTATCACTATAAAATTCTGCTTGAGTTTGAGTATAATATCTAACTCCTGCACCCAAAAGAAGTTTTTTATTTAATTGATAGTTTAACTCTGTATCTATTGTATGAGATGTAATATCCCAATCATCATTGTAATATCGATATGATAAATTTGTAGCCAATCTATCATTTATCTCTTTTGAGTACTGTAACATTACTCCATATGATTTTCTACTATCTGGCTTATTTTCTGGGGCAATTTTTGGATTTGTATTATAATCTCTTACTATTCTCATATATGGATTAGAGAGATAACCATCTTCATTGGTATAAAAAATAGATGTTTTAATTAATGATGTCTTATCTAAGATTTGAGTGAATCCTATCTCTGTACTTAATACATCCAAATCTTCTATCTTTTCACTCGCGCCACTACTACTATCACAAACACCTGTATTTAATCTACAATAAATTGAAATATCATTTTTCTGATAAGACCCTCCAATAGTTATAGATTGATTTTTAGAACTATCTAAATAGTGCAAATATTGAATAGAAGCTTCTTTAGAATCATAGTCATACTCTGTGGAGTAATTACCTCCAATAGTTAACTCATCTCTACTCTCAAATCTTTTTGTCAAAGCTAGACTAACAGCTTTTCTCTCATCTTCATACTCTATATCTCCATATTCTATATCACTTTGATATACAGCACCATCTGGAACTCTTGCAGATGCACCACTTGAGCTATCATAATAGGTAGGAGATGCACCACTTACCGAATCATGAGTAAAAGAAGTATTTAATGTATAATCTGTTCCAAAGTCCTTATTTATCTCAATCATAGGAGTTGAAATTGTAGTTCTACCACTATCTTCATCATAACTCATATATTGAACAGATACATAATCTTCTGCCATAGCTGATATAGAAGCCAAAATAGAACAGGTAACAATAGATAATCTCAATTGCATCCACAACCTCCTCCAGCTACTCCACTACCCCCTTTTGTCGCCTCTTTAGAAAAGTATATATGATTTGTAAATTTAGTTACAAGAGTATTTCCACCATTTGGTTTCATAATATCTTTTGCTAACTCTCCTTTTTCCCACGGTTTTACATCTTTTGTGCTACAACCACTCAAAAAAAGTAATAGTGAAATAACTATATATAATGTTTTCATTTTGATAACTCTTTTATCTCTTCTAAGATTAACTCATCAATATTATCTTTAGCACCAAAAAGAAAATCAATTACTTTTCCATTCTTTACGACATATAAACTAGGCATTCCTAGAGGATTAAAAGCTTTGATTATCTCATTTTTTGGGTCATTGATAACTCTAAAAGAGATATTTAAATCTCTTTGAAACTAGGGTGTCGAAAAGACACCCTATATAGTATTTAATTTTTTCCCACTTTTTGGATATTTTGATTTAGAAAATCAATTCGTTTCATTCTCATAGTTTTTCCAATATGCTTCTTTTTCCACT
>Ga0256843_1002602_pt1 | contig 13040 bp, 9 predicted proteins | sample AlvinellametaG_FD_191572 | JGI IMG/M metagenome (GOLD analysis project Ga0256843, IMG submission 191572) | Pompeii worm associated microbial communities from hydrothermal vent at the East Pacific Rise, Pacific Ocean - Alvinella | ecosystem: Host-associated > Annelida > Integument > Unclassified ... | reverse complement strand
CTAGTAATATATGTTTTTTCATTTGCTTGATTTTATATGATTGATATTGAGTAACAAAAATAATTCAATTTTTACTTCTGTAATTAAAAAATATGCTTTAATTTCGTTTTAAATTTAAAAACAGAAATTATGACTGCATTTTTATTATATTTTGCTTTTTTAGGCACCACAGAATGGGTATTGATTGTAGTAGCTATTGTATTACTATTTGGTGGTAAAAAAATTCCTGAATTAATGGGAGGCTTAGGCAAAGGTATTAAAGAATTTAAGAAGGCGACACAAGATGAAGAGCCTGAAGCTAAATCAGAAAACAAAAAAGAGGAAAATTAATTTTCCTCTTTTTTTATTATTTCTTTACCCTTATTGTTTTAAGAATTGCCTCTAATTGCACCATATAATCTCTTTTATCTACTGCAGGCGCATAAATAAATCCTTCGGCAACTATAATTCGTTTGTTTTTTTCGTCAATAATATTGTAATTGACATATGGACCGCCCATAAAATCATTTTTCATGTTCCAATGTCCACGAGTTTCAATGGCTTTTAATCCATTGATAGTTGTAAACTCTTGCGAAGGCGAAAGGTTTACATCCGTTTTCATATAAGTATTTTCGGTAGGGCCGGGAATGTATTCTTTGCAAATTGAGTCGCGGTATTGAATAACCCTGTCTCCGGTATAATCTAATGAGTCGCGCAAGGGTACTTCGTAAAGTATGATATCTTGCTCTCCATTTTTGATATCTCTTCTAAACCAAAAGAATTTTCCTTGGTGATCAACTAAATTAAAAAAATCAGGGATGTCAATCTTGATGTTTAAAGCTTTTTCAATATCACTATTGTCTCTTAGGGATTTACTGTGTTTGGCTTGCAAATTGGCAATTTCGGCGTCTTCATATTTGGCAATAATTTCTTTATGATGTTTAGAAATTAAATCTTTAATCTGCGCTTCATCTTTTCCTTCAATAACTGTAATTAATTGTGGTTTTGCAAATCGGTCTTTATAAAAACGGATGCCGGGATCTTTACCCTTTTTTATTAGAATGATATTCCTCATGAGTTTATATACACCGTTGTACATATCATCAGTGGCTTGTCTTAAAGAAAAAAGTGGTTCAACCTGAGGTAAATCACGGTATTCGGCAGCAAAATAGTTTCTGATGCTGTCACCTATTGCTCCTTTCCAATAATCGTCATCCATTATCAGTAAAATATTATGTGTTTTACCTGTTGACTCTCGCACTAGTTTTTCACTTTTTGGCAAGCAAGAAGTGGCAAATAGCACTGTTGAAATGCTTAGAATAGCTATCAATTTTTTCATAATGAATATATTTTGTTTTGATATGAAATTAGAGTATCAAAAATCATACCTTTTTATGATTTATAAATTTTCAAGGTCATACCAGGTTTCAATTTCTGATTTCTTTTTAAATTGTTCCACGCCCTTAATTGCGATATGCTAACTTTATATTTTTGTGTTATGCCCCATAAGGTGTCGCCTTGTTTTACTTTGTAACTAATGTATTTTCCTTTAAATCTTTTAGTCTTATTTTGATGTTTGCTTTTTTTTCGTTTAGAACCGGATCCAATGGCATAACGCGAAAATATTTTAAGTTTTTGTCCAATACGTAAATTGTTGGAACGCAAGTGATTCCAACGTTTAATCTTACTGACATTGGTATGAAATTTTCGGGCAATTTTGCCCAAATAGTCACCGCCTCTAACTCTGTATACAATATAATTATTGAGTTTAAAAAACTTAGGTAAGGGTTTTTCTTTTCGGTTTAGTTCCTTTTGAACCAATTCGTTAATGATTGATTCATTGGTAACGAAAACACCCACCAATTCTATAGGTAATTTAAGTGTGTAATTCTGTCCTTCTACATACGGAATGGTATTAAGTTTGTATTGCGGATTCAGAAATTCTAATTCTGCAATATCAATTTTTAATAGTCTTGATACTTGGTCAAAAGTAATGGTTTGTTTTACTTGTATGGTATCTGTCGCAATATAATGAAAATCAGATGCTTTGGTGGTAATACCATAATCATCGGCATATTCTCCTAAGAAAAGTGTGGCTTGAAACAAGGGTACATATCCGGCGGTTTCGCGGGGCAAATAAGGACGGATATTCCAATAGTTTGTATGCCCGCCCGAGCGTCTAATCGCTTTGCTGACATTGCCCGCTCCCGAATTGTATGCGGCAAGCACCAAGTTCCAGTCTTTAAATATTCTGTATAAATCTTGCATATGTTTGCAAGCGGCTTCGGTTTCTTGAATAGGATCGAAGCGTTCGTCGACATAATTATTTATTTCTAATCCGTAAACTTTTCCTGTCGAATACATAAATTGCCATAAGCCACCGGCCCCTGCGGGTGAAATGGCGCGTGGATTCAAAGCCGATTCAATAATTGCCAAATATTTCATTTCGAGTGGCACGTCATATTTAGCCAGTTTTTCTTCAAAAATGGGAAAATAATATTCAGCCATGCCAAATATTCTACCCAAACTCTTTTTGCGATTCTTTAAAAATACTTTTATAGTTCGTGCCAGAGCAGGGTGGTAAACAATATCTAATTGTGTTTTTTGGTTGAGTAGTGCCAGCTTTTGTTTCAACTCGATAGTGTCAATGTCAATACCGGGATCAAGCGCTTCGATTCTCTCGTTTAATGCAGCAATACTGTCATACAAAATAGGTTGATATAGTTTTTTATACCACAAACTGTCAATGCGTTTGGCAGTAGGCAAATCTTGTAAAATAATATTATCTATGGTGATATTAGTGCCGTCTCCGGTGGTTATAATAACGGGTCTGTCAGGTACTTTTTCTTTGATAACATTACTTGAAATAATACTATCTTGTGTTTGCAGTGCACTCGTTGTTTGAACAGCACGAATGGTATCGTGCTGTTGCTGGTTGGGTAAAAAAATCGTGTCATTTTGTGCAAAAATACTTGTGCTTGACAAAATGATTATGATTGATAAGAGTTTTCTCATATAATTTTATTGTAATAATGCTTTAATGCCGGGTAATTCTTTGCCTTCGAGCATTTCGAGCAAAGCGCCGCCTCCGGTTGAAATATAGCTGATTTTGTCAACTAAATCTAATTTTTTTACAGCAGCTACGGAATCGCCGCCTCCTACGAGTGAGTATGCACCTTTTTCGGAAGCTTTTCCTATCGAAAGACCGATATTTTCAGTTCCTTTGGCAAATTTTTCAAACTCAAAAACGCCGGCAGGACCATTCCAAATGATGGTTTTAGAATCTTGAATAATTTGATCTAATTTTTCAATAGTTTTAGGGCCGATATCTAATCCTTGCCAACCATTGGGGATGTTATTTGCCGAAACAACCTTTGTATTGGCGTCGTTGCTAAACTTGTCTGCAATGAGCAAATCGACGGGCAAAATGAAATTTACACCTTTTGCTTTGGCAAGTGATAAAATTTTGCTTGCCAATTCCAGCTTATCATCTTCAACGATAGAATCGCCGATATTATTGCCTTGACTTTTCAAAAATGTGTATGCCATACCACCAACAACAATCAAATTATCAACTTTGTTTAATAAATTTTCGATGACACCAATTTTACTCGAAACCTTAGCACCTCCGATAATAGCCGTTACGGGTTTTTGTCCTTCGTCTAAGGCTTTTTTGATACTGACAACTTCTTTTTCGAGCAGTTTGCCAAATGCTTTATGGTCTTTATCAAAAAATTGGGCAATAATTGTTGTCGATGCGTGTGCGCGATGGGCAGTGCCAAAAGCATCATTTATATATATGTCAGCTAATTCAGACAGCTTTTTGGCAAAATCTTTATCGCCTTTCTTTTCTTCCGGATAAAAACGCAGGTTTTCAAGTAAAAGAATTTCACCCGGTTGTAAAGCAGCGGCTTTTTTGCTGACTTTTTCTCCGATACAATCATCGACAAATTGTACTTTGTGTCCTAGCACTTTTTCGACGGTTGGAACGATATGTTTTAGTGAAAATTTTTCTTCTATGCCTTTGGGTCTTCCTAAGTGAGACATTAAAATAACACTGCCACCGTGGTTTAGGATATACTGAATTGAAGGTTTTGCTGCCTCAATTCTGGTAGCATCAGTTACTTCAAATTGGTCGTTTAGGGGAACATTAAAATCTACACGGATTAATGCTTTTTTATTTTCGAAATTGATATTTTCAAGTGTATTCATTGTTTTCAGTTTTATAATAACAAAATTACAATATTTCTTGATAATTGCGTATAAAAAAACCCGTAAAAATTACGGGTTTTAATATTAGGTTGTATGTTATTATTATTGATAGATTAAGTCTCTTTTATCTTCAATTTCACTTTTCTTTTTAAGAGCTTCAACTACTTGTCGGCTCAATCCTGCTTCGCGTTCTTTCTTTAATTTTTCTACGTAAGGTACATAGTTTTTAACATCAGCAGCTTTTTTTATTTTTAGTGTTTTAATTACATAAACACCAACATTTCCTTCAATTGGTTCAGAAATCTGTTCAGGTGCAAGACCAAATGCATGCCCCACAACTTTGGGCTCTTTGCCAAAACCGGGAATCATGGCAGATTTAAGGGTTACACCGGTGGCAACACCAATTTTGGCACCCGAATTTTTAGCTATTTCACTAAGATCTTTACCGGTCATTTTCTTTTTGATAATTTCGGCTTTTTTCTTTTTGATAAGAATTGGTTTAACTAATGCAGAAGCTTCTTCGGCTGACATAATACCTTTGTTGCGTTTACCTGTTAGTTTAACAATTACATGTCCTTTTTCTAAATCAAATTTAGAAACATCACCAATTTCTCTTTCGCTATTGTATGCCCATCGTACAATTTCACGACTACGACCAATACCTGTTATGTTATCTTCAAAACGACCAATTTTTAATACAGGTTTGGCTTGATAACCATTGTCGGCAGCTAATTTTTTAAAGTCTTTATTTTCCATGGCATCACTGGCAAACTGTGCAGCCTTGGCATATACTTGTTTTTCGGTATGGTTACTTGGTTCAACATTTTTGATGATTGAAATAGTTTTAACCAATTTTTCAGGAGCTGTTAAGTCATCAATTTTAATAATATGATAGCCAAACATGGTTTCAACAACGCCTGTCTTTCCTTTTTTACCTTCAAAAACAAAGTCGTTAAACTTAGGCACCATAGCACCATAAGTAAACCAGCCTAGGTCACCACCTTTTGTTTTAGAAGGACCATCGGATAATTCTTTTGCAAAATCTGCAAATTTCTTAGGGTTTTTATTGACAATTTTCAAAATACTATCTGCTTTTTTCTTGGCCTCTTCTTTTGTTCTTGTAATTTCGGGTCTGGCATTTTGTGCTCCTTTAAAAGAGACTAAAATATGTGCGGCTTTGGCAGAATCGGGTGCTATTTTGGTTTCTAAAACTTTGGTCAAGTAAATTTGTTTGTTAAACTCATATGGACCAAAAACTTCACCTGCATTTAGTTTGATGATATCGTCAGCATATTGCTTGATAAGTTTGTCCTTGGCAAAAAACTGAGCTCTTTGTCTAACATCTGATTCTTTTTGTGCGAAACCTTCGCCATCTTCTGCTTTGGCAAAATCGGCTTTTAGTTTATTTAAGTCCTTAATAACATCATCTTGATCTTCTTTTGATGCTTCAAGCGGAATAAATACATATTCAATATCTCTGCCTTCTTCTACTTTGTATTGGTCGGCATGTTTGTTAACATACGCACTAATTTCTTCTTTGCTGATATTGATAGTGGAGTCGGGGATACTGCGGTAAGCTACTGCGGCATATTTAAAGTCGACGGCATCATTTTCAAAATGATAATACCATTCTCCTTCTTTTAAAGTTGGTTTCATTGCCACTTTAAGCATGTCGAAGTAAATTTTTTCTTTTTCACTTTCGATTAATCCATTTTCAAAATTTTTCCAAGACTCTTCGCGTTCTTTACCAAATTTTCCTTTATTGACACCATCGATGTATTTGATTAATGCTTCTTCGTCAAAAACGCCTTGTTCATTAGTGAAACCTTGTTTGATAGATGGGTTTTGCATAATCAGCTCTCTTAATCTGTCAGAGCCTACTTTAATACCTAATTCGTCAAATTGGTTGTTTAACACACCTTCTTTAACGATTTGATCCCAAACAGCTTTTACAGCTTGCATGTTGGTAATACGTGGATTACTTTTTTGAAGTAAGGCTACTTTGCTTTGAAAATCGGGGGTTGCTATTTTTCTACCATCAATTTCTGCGATGACGTTTCTCGATCCTCTTCCTATTTGCGATGAGTTTTTTAATAATCCTTGAATTACAAAGGCAAATAATGCCAATGCAATAATTCCTATTAATACGCTTGTCCTTTTCTGAATTTGTCCTAAAATTGCCATTTTTTATATCTTTATTTTTATAAAATTATATTAGTTTGCGAAAATACGAAACTATTATGAAATAATGAAACGCTTTATGTAATTTATTTGCATAAATTTGAAATATACAAAAAAAGCCATCTATAATTTGCATTAGATGGCTTTTTTAAATAATAATTCAGAATTTTATAAAGTAGCGGCGTACTCAATCATTTCTATTACTTTGGTAGCGTAACCAAATTCGTTGTCATACCAACTAATAATTTTAAAGAATGTGTCATTTAATGCAATACCTGATGTTACATCAAGATTAGATGTATGGGTTTCTGATACAAAATCTTGTGAAACAACTTCGTCTTCACAATATTGTAAAACACCTTTCATTTCGCCGGTTGCAGCTTCTTTCATGGCTTTCATAATTTCGTCGTAAGTAGTTGGTTTAGCTAATTTTACAGTTAAATCTACTACTGATACATCAGCAGTTGGCACACGGAATGACATGCCTGTTAATACGCCGTTCAATTCGGGAATTACTTTACCTACGGCTTTGGCTGCACCGGTTGAAGTAGGAATAATGTTATTGATAGCAGCTCTACCACGACGCCAGTTTTTACTAGGTGCATCGATTACTTTTTGGGTAGAAGTGGCTGCATGAATGGTTGTCATTAAGCCTTCAACGATGCCAAATTTGTCATGCAAAACTTTTGAGATAGGCGCCAAACAGTTTGTGGTACATGAAGCATTTGAAAAGATAGTGATGTCTTTGGTCAATTCTTTATGATTTACACCTTTTACAAACATAGGTGCATCTTTTGATGGTGCAGAAATAATTACTTTTTTAGCACCTGCTTTGATATGCTTTGCTGCATCGTCTTTGGCGGTAAAGAAACCGGTAGATTCTACTACAAAATCTACATCTAATGCACCCCAATTGATATTTTCGGGATTGCGTTCTTTGGTTACTCTGATATCTTCGCCGTTTACGATTAAATGATCGCCGTTAATTTCGATAGTACCGTCAAATTTACCGTGAACTGAATCGTATCTTAATAGATAAGCTAAGTAATCAGTATCGAGTAAGTCATTGATAGCTACTACTTTTACATTTGGATTTTTCATTGCCGCTCTGAAAGCTAATCTTCCGATTCTTCCAAAACCGTTTATGCCTACTTTAGTCATAATATAATTTTTTATTGATTTTTAAATTTTGTACAAAAGTACGTTATTTTTTTGTGATTTATTTATTTCAGGTTGTTAAGATATCGCTAATTTCTATCAAACCTTTATTGATTGTTCTGTTTAGTTTGATAGCATCTTCAAGCGCGGTTAGTTCTACTTGATTATTTTTAAAACCGACCATAACATCACTTTTACCATCAAGTAGTGCTTCGACAGCTTTAACACCTAAGCGACTGGCAAGCACTCGGTCAAAAGTAGTTGGTGTACCGCCACGTTGGATGTGTCCTACAATAACTACACGAGATTCATATTCTTTTAAATTATTATCTACATATTTGGCTAATTCAAACACATTTTGTCCGGTTTTATCGCCTTCGGCAACGACCACAATACTACTTGTTTTTCCGGCACGCTTACTACGTCTTAATGATTCAACTAATTTGTCGATACCGATATTTTCTTCGGGAATCAGAATTTCTTCTGCTCCTCCGGCAATACCGCTATAAAGTGCTAAGAATCCGGCATTTCGTCCCATTACTTCTATAAAAAATAGTCGGTTATGCGAACTTGCAGTATCTCTAATTTTGTCGATGGCATCGGTGGCTGTGTTACTGGCAGTATCAAACCCGATGGTAAAATCTGTACCAAAAATATCATTATCAATAGTGCCGGGGACGCCAATAATAGGTATGTCAAATTCTTCACCAAAAATTTTGGCACCGGTAAACGATCCGTCACCACCAATGACAACCAAGGCATCAATATTATGTTTTTTGAGTTGTTCGTATGCTTTTTTTCGTCCTTCAATAGTTCTGAATTCTTTGGAACGAGCCGTTTTCAAAATAGTGCCACCGCGGTTAATAATATTACTTACTTTTCGGGCAGTAAAACGTTCAATATCTCCTTCAATTAATCCTTCATATCCTCGATATATTCCGTATGGATCCAGCTTGTAAAAAACAGCTGTTCTAACTACGGCTCTAATAGCAGCGTTCATACCGGGCGAGTCGCCCCCTGAGGTCATTACGGCAATATTTTGTATTTGTTTCTTCATGTTTTATTGTTTATTTGATAATATGATGATTTGATAATTTGATGATGTGGTGAATCGATGTGTCTATAATTTAAGGCGGCTGAGTGAATTATCTGACACCGGAAGATAATTTGTATCGAAGCCACTGATTGATGAATAGATAATTTAATAATCCCGATAGCTATTGGGAAATAAATTGTGTCGATATGTGCATTGATCATTCATCATCCACCACCTGTCATTTGTCATTAAAATTTCAATTGTTTAAATGCTTCAATAGCTTCATAGTCTGCTAGTCCTAATTGGTTATATTTTTTGGCTAATGCCATATTGCGTTCTTCTACACGTTGCCAAAATTCGCGACTGTCTTCTCCTTTGAACATAACATTGTCTTTTTGTGTTTGATGATAAAAAATAGCTTGTATTTTCTTTTGCATTTGTGCGGGGCTCATGGGGACTGCCATCTCGATATCATAAGTTTCGAAATCGTCCCAAGCACCACGATACAGCCATACACGAGTATCTTTGATATATTTTTCTTTTTTTATTTTTGCCAAAACTACTTTGAGCAGATCAAATGTAATACGATGTGTACCATGTGGATCGGCTAAATCGCCGGCAGCAAAAATTTGATGGGGTTTAATCCTGTTGATAAAATCTTTCATGATTTCAATATCATCTTTCCCGATAGTTCTTTTCAAAACAGGCCCTTTATCATAAAAAGGTAAATCCAAGAAATGTACATTTTCTTTATCTAATCCTAATGATTTTACGGCTGCCATAGCTTCGCTACGTCGGATAAATGCTTTTATTTTACGCAAGTCGGGAATGTCTGATTTGGTTTTGTCTTTTTTGTTTATATAATCAATAAGGTCGGCTATTTCTTTTTGATTTGGATATAAATAATGATAAACTTCTAAAAATTTTAGTGCGTCTTCGTTGGTAACGGCATTGCTTCCTGAGGTTTGGTATGCTACATGTACTTCATGTCCTTGTGAAATAAGACGGTCGAGTGTGCCTCCCATTGAGATGACATCGTCGTCGGGGTGTGGACTAAACACGATGACTCTTTTTTGTGCAGGTTCAGCCCTTTCGGGGCGGTTGCTGTCATCGGCATTGGGTTTACCCCCGGGCCAGCCTGTGATGGTGTGTTGTAATGCGTTAAAAATACAAATATTTAAATCGTAAGAGTTTCCTTCTTGTGCAATTAAGTCGGCGAGTGAATTTTCGTTATAATCTTTATCGGTTAATTTGAGTACGGATTTTTGTACTTTATTGCTTAGCCAAACGACTGCTTTCTTTTTAAGTTGCGCATTCCATTGTACATCTTTTACTACCCAAGGTGTATCAATCCGGGTTAATTTCCCTGCGGCATCTTCGTCTAATACAAAAGTGGTATTAGGATGATTTTGCAAGTAAGTTGCCGGAATTTCCGATGAAATTTTACCTTCAATTGTTTTTTTGACAATATCGGCTTTTTTACTTCCCCAAGCCAATAAAACGATGCGTTTTGCTTGCATAATAGAAGCGATTCCCATGGTAATGGCTTTGCGAGGCACATTATTAATGCCTTTAAAGGCGGGGGCAGCATCAACGCGTGTGATATGATTTAAGGTAATTAAGCGTGTACGCGAATTTTTGTGTGACCCCGGTTCGTTAAAACCAATATGTCCTGTACGACCGATACCTAACAACTGAAAATCTAATCCGCCGGCTTGACGAATTTGTTTTTCATAGCCGACACAAAATTCTTTGTAATTATCTAATGAGACGGTGCCATTTGGAATGTGAACATTTTCGGGTTTGATATCAACATGTTTGAACAGGTATTCGTTCATAAAATAATGGTAGCTATTGATATCTTCGGGTGGTATGCCGTAATATTCATCTAAGTTGAATGATATTACATTTTTAAAACTCAAACCTTCTTCTTGATGTAATCGCACCAATTCCTCGTAAACTTTGATTGGTGAGGATCCGGTAGCGAGACCTAATACGGTTTTCTTATTAATTTTGTCATTATTTTGGATAAGCTCAGCTATTTCCAGTGCAACTTCTTTTGAAGCAACTGTTCTATTGTCAAAAATGGTGTTATGTATTTTTTCATAACGAGTTTCTTCGAACTGTCCCGGTTTTGCGTAATGGAGTTTGTTTGTCATTTGGAATTAGAATTAATTAACAAAGATATGGATGTTTACCTGTTTTACCAATATTTTGATGTTAATATTAGGTAAAAAAAAAGAGCTACCATTTGGCAGCTCTTAAAGTATTTGTTTTAAGAAGTATGCTTAATAAGCCGGGTCTGCAGGGCAGTTAGGGTTATTGGCTCTTTCGCTATCAGGATAAGGGTAGAAATTATTCTTTCTTTCCAAGCCTTTACGAAGTGACATATTAGTCCAGTCTACATTATCAAGATAATTTGGGTAAAATCTTCTGTGAATAGGCCATCTTTGTCCTTGCATAAATAATTCTATGGCATAATTTTTATAGATTTCATCAAGCACAGCTGTTTGGTCGGTAGCATTACCTGTCCAAGCAGCTAAGCCGGCATTAACATTAAAAACATCGGTTGTTTTGGTACGCACTTCGTTTAGTAATACAACGGCATCTGCTAGATTTGCTCCTCCCATGCGGGCTTTAGCTTCAGCTTTAATCAATAACATTTCACCGGGTAAATATACGGGGATAGGATCAGCTTCCAGTCTACCAAAACCTTCAACTTTGTCGACCGGAATATCACCATCACTATTTAATAAGGGAACATAATCTAAATAGAAATCGTTACGCATATCACCTAATTCCGGAATTTTTGTTCCTTGTAATCCTAAAGAATCAATAGGTAAGATGTGAAGTGTGGCGCCGGGGTCAACCATATTTGCATAAATTGGGTTTTTAATACTACCACCATCATAGGACCAGACAGAGCGAGCTGTCAAATCAACTGCATCAGCGGCATTATAAGCTTCTTGATAATTTCCTAATTCTATTTCGTAACGTGCTTTAAAAGCATTAATTACATTTTCGAATGAAAATTCAAATGATACTAAATTGTCTATGATACTAGAGGCACCGGGGTGAGCTGTAAGTTCTGATTTTGCTTCATCCAGTAATCTTATAGCTTCATTTAAGGCATTAGTTCTACTTACAAATTCGGCTTTATTATCAGGATCATTTTTCAAGGTTACTTTTTCCCAATATTGCGCCATATATCCGGTTGTCATAGCTTTAAAAAACTTAGCATATGCTTTGTACGCTGCTACTTTATCAGCATCATGAAACTCTACGTCGTCTATATATGTAAGAATCTTTTCAGCAATACCTCTGCTTCTGTGTAAACTACTCCACATACTACTAAATGAAGCGTTGTCTCCTGTCAATTGTGGTCCTCCTGTTACCAAATCAGGTTCGGTTGTGTAAGTGCTCATGTTAGCAAATTCTCTTGCAGTAAGCCCTGGGCCATGTATAATGCGATATAAAGAATTTGTTGTAAAAGTTTTAGTCATGCCTAAAATAATGCCGGGGTATGCTTCGGGGGCATGAAATGCAGCATTCTCTGTGGTGTCATTATGAAATTCAAATTCTTTTTGACAACTTTGAATTGTAATGCCGAGTATTAATAATATGATTAATTTTTTCATTTTTTTCATTTTTTAAAATTTTAATTTTACACCAAAGGTATATACTTTTGGAATTGGAATATTTCCAAAATCTTGTGCACGGGTTACGTTTGATTTTCCCCATGAATTAACTTCCGGATCATATCCCCAATAGTTATCCCAGGAAATTAAATTCGATCCACTCATGGTAAATTGTATTCCTTTGATACCTTTAAGAGGTTTTTTCCAATTATAACTTAATGAAACATTTCGTAGTTTAACAAACGAAGCATCTTCAATAAATGATTCATAAATAAAATATCTACTACTATACCACCCACGAGTGTTATTGTTTAACTCTGTACCTGAGAAATCCCATCCTGTGTAATTAACGCCACTCGATTTGATTCTGCCTTGTCCAATTCGTTTGTCCCAACTAAAAATGTCGAATCCTTGAACTGCTTCTATGGCAATATTTAAAGAGAAATTTTTATATTTGAAAGTGTTGTTTACAGAAAGTATATAATCAGGATTTGGGTCTCCTAAAATCTTTTTTAATTTATCGCCGGTAGGTTGCCCATTCGCATCAAATAATTGTTTGTAACTTTCCGGGAAGCCATCACCATCTTTGTCAATTTGAATACCTCTAGCTCTTTGTGGATTGCCATTTGCATCAAGTACCCAATTGCCATTAGCATCGGTGGCATAAAAATACCCATAAATAACACCTAAAGGATAACCATTAGCAGCAATTGAGGTTCCCCATCCGCCATAACCTTTATAACCACCTTCAATACCATTAACTACATTTCTATTTCTAGAGTAATTTACTGAGGCATTCCAGCTAAAATTCTTCGATTTTAAAGGAGTACCTTTAA
>Ga0256843_1002601_pt1 | contig 13043 bp, 14 predicted proteins | sample AlvinellametaG_FD_191572 | JGI IMG/M metagenome (GOLD analysis project Ga0256843, IMG submission 191572) | Pompeii worm associated microbial communities from hydrothermal vent at the East Pacific Rise, Pacific Ocean - Alvinella | ecosystem: Host-associated > Annelida > Integument > Unclassified ... | reverse complement strand
CAATATTCACTGCTTGATTCAAGTCTGCTATCTCTATAGCGTAACATAAACTACTAAGAACAATCCCAACTAATAATAATTTTTTATTCATATATCTCTATCCTTAATTATTTTTCTTGTGCGGCATACAGTCCTGTAACTGTATTCATATTTTTTAAAATTTCATTTGATTTTTTATATATAAGTGCTGGTATGAATTTTGAGTTTGATTTATTCATAATCTCAAAAAACATAAAAGCTCTCTCCACTTTTGCCAAAAGTTTATCAATCTCTGGCGTATTCATATTTGATTTTTTTAATATTTCATGAGAATCTTTAAACAATTTCATGGTTTTTGTCATTTTATCTTTAAACTTTGGGTCATTTACACCCCAAACTTTCAACATATATAAACTTGCCATTCTTTGAGAAAGCATTCTCTGACGACCAGAGATATTGATAATCTTACCTGACTCTTTACCTGTTTGTTTGGCAAACAGTCCAACCGCTTCATTTGCCTGCTTAAGGAGTGCTTCTAAATCTTCTTGCATCTTTCCTGCATTCTCTTTAGAAGGTGGATTTTGTAGTGATTTCTTGATAGGCTCCCACATGGTTTTTACTTTTTGTAAACTTTTAGCAGTTGCTTCATCTTGATTAAATTCTATCAAAGCATTTAAATGATCTTCAAAATCATTCATTATCTGTTTCAAGTCCTCTTTTGGGTTGCCAAATGGATTTTCCAGACCTATCATTGCATAATCTTTTAGCATTCTTTGTGTATACATTCTTTGTTTACCAGCAACATCTACTGCTACAGATAGATTTTTAATCTCTATTGCATATATAGATGTAACTGATACAAATAAAACACAAAATACAGCTAAGTATTTTAAAATACCTCTCATAACATATCTCCTTTTAGATTATTACACTATATAGTCCAAACTCCTTTTCCGCAGAACTATCATAATGATACTTAATTATACTCGTATCAATCTTAACAATAAATTACAACAAAAACATTTTGTTATAATTATGTTATATTTGTGTGTTATTTATATCTTTTATCACACTTGTATCATTCGTATCTACAACTTTAGCATGAGTTACATCTTCTTCCACATCTACATCTTTTGTAGCATCTTCTAGTTCCACTGTTGGCTCTGGTTCTGGTGCAATCTCTATTGTTTTATTGTCATTCGTATCTATATGTTTACTTACATCTGGTACTTCAACTTTTTGTGATGGTTGATTCTTTTTAACCTCAACTTTTGTTTCTACTGTTTTAGTAGGAGTAGAGACTGTTTTTTTCGTCTGTTGTTTTAGCTTTGCTATCTCTTTTTGATAAAGTGTAACTTTGCTTTGCAACTCTGATACTTTATTGATATTTATACCATTTTCATAAACTAATGCTTTTCCACTTTTTGCCTCTTTTGTTAACATACCAACAAATATTATCAATATAATCAAATAAATAGCTTTGACTATACCTGTCCTAATCATAACAGAGAAAAGTTTGAAGAGTACTACAACCAAAGACAAAATAACAAGGTATGAACCAAGCGCTTTATGTGTTTCTATCACTGTCTCCATAGACTTTGCTAGTGATGCATCAACAACACCTGTTATATATGCCAAAATCATAGCACCTGCTGCTATCAAAGATAGTACAAATGCCAAAACACCAACTGTTCGTTTTTTTACAAATAGATTTATAATCTCTAAAAAGAGTATAACTAATGGCAAAGCTAATGCCAAATGGACGATATATGGATGCACCATATCTGGTACCATCTCAAGAGGTATCGGTAGCTGTGACAAATCTATAGAAGGTAGATTCATATTTTATTCCTTTATTAAAGTTTTTTTGATATGGGATTATTATACCTAAAAGGGTTTTATAACAACCATAATCACTATAACTATCATCAACAATGTGGGTACTTCATTGTAAAACCTAAAAGCCTTTCCTGTCTTATAGTATGGATTGTCTATGAGTTGTTTTCTGATAAACTCTAAAGAGAAACTATAAGCTATCAAAAATACCAATGCAAAAAGCTTGATATATATCCACATACCACTTTGAAGTAAAGCACTATTGAGATACAACATCAAACTACCACTCAATATCGTAGCCCACATAGCAGGTACACCTATATATTTGTATAGTTTATACTCTTGTATCTGTACTACTTTACCAAACTCTTTATTATCAGCATGTTCTCTATGATATATAAAAAGTCTTGGCAGATAAAAAAGCATAGCCATCCAACTAGTAAAACTCATCACATGAAATGCCAAAATCCAACTATAATACTCCATAACTACTCCACAATAAAATCTTTCTTGCTATATATAACAAGTTGTATTTTATTATAATACCCAATATGAGCATAGTATATCTTTATCTTTGTACCATTTTTAGGTGTTAGTTTACGGTTTTTAAAATATATTGCTATCTTTTGATTTTTTGTATATAAATAACCTCTATTATAAACTCCATGGATATCTCTTATCACACCATTGATATCATGTATATCTTTGGTATAAAATCTATCTAAATCAATTTTACTTTTTCTATCCAATACAAAAAATGAGGTTATCTCTTCTAAACCATGATAGATATTTGTACTATTAACTTGTATGTCATAGCTTATACCCTCTTTTAAACCTTTGGCACCATAGACAAATATACCTTTTGAAGCATTTGGCTGCTTGATAATAGCATAATTGTATCTCTTGAGTATTACCACTACATCCTTCAAAATCACAGGTGATTGTAGTTTTTTGAGTCTATATATCTCATCTATATTGGATACTTTAGCTTGTTGATTGTTATCTATCTTGCTTTTTTTAAAAGATAGTGTATCAAATAAAGCATATATAGGAAGATGATCAGAGTATCCTTTGCCTATATGTTTGGCATTTTTTATCTGCCAGCGATTTATAGAATCTTTTTTAAACAAATACCCTCTTCTAAATACACCAAAAGAGTTATCTACATAATCTATATTTTTACCATCAAACATACTATGTGGTATGATGATATGATCTAGTGTACTCTTATGATTATAAAACTTATGAGAATATCTCTGTGCATAAGGCAACTCCAACCACAAATCATACAGATAGTTACTATCTTTATATACTATACTTTTATCTGCCAATCTATCTTGATACTTCAGTGGTAGTATATCTAGTAGTCCTACCTTTCCATTGGTATCATCTATCTTTTTATCTACACCAAAATATGCATCATAGTTGGTATTGAAATCCCCTAGTAGTACATACTCTGCATTTTTAGATAGTCTCTCAAGTCTTTTTTTTAATCTTTTTGCAAATAATACCCTTTTGCTTTCATACCCTTGCCTACCTTTTGATTTCCAATGATTTACAAAGATATGAAGTGGATAACCATTTATATCAACAACAACTTCTAAAATATCTCTAACTTTAAAAGAGTAACTAACTTGTAAAGATGACTGTTTTCGGATAAGATATTTACTCAAAAGTGCTACCTGGATAGGTGCATTTTTTTTAGTAGTTATAGCACTATATCTATACTCACATCCTACTTTTTTCAACTCTTTTTGCAAAAGATTTAATGTATGTTTATTTTCTATCTCTTGAAGTCCTATGATGTCAGCATCCAAATCACATATAACCTCAGCAGTATGCTCTAACTTAATATGAAACATTTTGCTATCCCAGTTATGTTTATGTGGGATATACTCATCATACTCACTGCCGTTATAAATATCATCAAAAAGGTTTTCTACATTGTAAGAGGCTATCTTAACAGGAGTTGCATATAAAATGGGAAAAAGAATAAAAAAGTAAAGTAAAAATATTTTCATAGGAGGAATTGTACACAAAAAAAGTATAAGTTCCAAGTCCTAAACTCAAAACTCATACCTCTAAACTCATACCTTAGATTATCCAAACATCTTTTTAAGCATATCCATAGCACCATCAACACCACCAACTTGATCTAGCATTTGAGATACTATACTATCTTCGCCACTTGTAGCTTTATCTATCACTTGTGGTAAAGCATCAGCTAAAGCTTGCGAAGCACTATCAAAGTTAAGTCCTAAGCTTGAAGCAAACTCTTCAACTTTATCTGAACCTAAAAGTTCAGTGATTTGACTTGCATCTATTGGCATATTTTCACCATTACCAAGCCATGAACTTACTATCTCACCTAAATTTCCATTACTAAGACTACTTGCTATACCACTAAGATCAAGTCCACCATCACTCCCTTGAAGCAATCCACCAATAGCATTTGAAATACTATCAGCATCTAATGAAGTTGTTGCATCATCACTGTTGTTTTGAATCAACTCTGCACCCATTTTAAATAAATCATTAAAATCCATCTACTATCCTTTAAAAAAAATGTGTATTATTATAACAGATAAATCTAGCTAAATTCTTATAAAAGTTTGATACTATCTTCAAATAACTCTATCTGTTTAGTATCGATAAGCTTAGTTAAAGCTCTTTTGAAACTTTTTTTACTCATACCAAAAAACTTTTGGATATCACTAGCATCACTTTTATAAGTAAATTTTAAACTACCTCCATTTTGTGCCAATTTGGACAGTATAGATACAACTTCATCATCACTGCTTTTATCTCCAAGTTTCTTTAGAGATATATCTAGTTTTTTATCATCTCTTATTTTTTTGATATAACCTTTTAGCCTATCACCTATAGTAAGTGGTTTAAAAATTTCATTACTATACAGCATACCCTCATAGGCATTATTGGCTATCACTTTATAACCTAGTGGTGTTTTGGCTATCACAAGCAAAGATACCTCTTGGTTTTTTTGTAACTTTGATGTATCTTTACTTAAAAACTTACCTAATTTTTCAGAACCATAAACTCTATTAGTCTCTTCATCCAAAGCTACTGCTAATATATGTTTACTTCCTACTTCAAAATGCTTTTTTTGATGCGATAGTGGTACCAACAAATCTTTTGGCAATCCCCAATCCACAAATGCACCATAGTGTTTGACATCCACTACTTCAAAATACCCAAACTCTCCAACCATAGCTTTTGGCTTTTGTGTAGTAGCTACAACTCTATCTTCACTATCAGTATATATAAATACCTCTATGATAGTACCTATAGACATCCTAGATTTATCTACATATACATTTGGCAAAAGTACTTCTGCTTCATCTTTACTCTGTAGATAAAACCCATGTTCACTCTCTCTAGCAACTTTTAAATGATTTATCTTACCTATATCTATAAATAGTGACTGTTCTTTCATACTCTTTATCCTAATAATTTGGCATATTATATCTTAAATTGCTATAATACTATCAAAAATAAAGGATTTAATATATGTTACCAAGTTTTATGACAAGTACATCAAAAACAAAAACAGGCAAAGAGGTTACCCATCTTAACTGGTGGATTACACTTATCATGTCTATGGCACTAGCTGTTGGAACTTGGAATCCAACAAATCATCATTTTGTACACTACATTACAAGTGCTGGTGATTTGACAGAAGGTTTTAGACCATTTGGGATACTTATCATGTTTTCTCTTTGGTTACTTGCTATAAAATCTATCTTTCAAAGTCTAAAAATATATGGAGCAATACTTACTGTAGTTATCATAGGTGCTTTTGTATGGGGGCTTGAACAGTATGGTATCATCAACTTCAATGACCTTGATCAGATGGGATGGGCAGCTACTTTAGGTATGGGATTTTTGATATGGTTTGGACTAAATGCTTCTATCATATGGAAGAAACTTACAGGAGTATATACAACTGACCTTACAGATGAAGATTAGTAGTAAATGAAAAGACGATATAAGGCACTTATAGCTATCATCGTACCTACTCTTATAGTATATGGACTCAAATATACAAATGAAGAGGTATATAAATGGCTTATGGGTTATATGTTTGCTATAGCTTTACTCTTTAAAGGTAGTCTTTTATCTCTTTGGTTCGCATCCAAACTAAAGCTTATAGCCTTTTTAAAAGGGCTTACTCTCTTTCAAGGTATACTACTCATCATCAAACGGTGGCTACTTGATAATGTCATAGCTGTATGGATAAAAGAGTACATCATAGACAATCTCAAAGAGGCATTTATAGAGATAAAAGAGTTTTATATACATTTAAACCTAAAAGCAAAACTCAAAAATATATTTAAGATACTCTTTTGGAGTATCATAGTTACTTTTGTAGTGTTTTGGTTAGGATATCTTGATAAACTACTCTTTTTTACACAGATAAAACTTATAGCTAGTGGTATATTTCAAGCTATACTGACATTTACAACCAAAATCACCACACAAATACTATCTTGGTTTGCTTCATCTTGGATGGCACCTATCTTTGAAGTTTTTGCTCTTAGCTATATCTTAACACTACTAGAAAAACTCTTTGGAGTAAATAACCCTATTTCACGATTTTTCAACTTTATAGGAGATAAACTAAATGAGTTTTTTTACTATATAGGAGTTTTCAAGCAAAAGCATATCGACCCTATAGTAGAGTGTAAAGTAGTATCAAGTACAAAAAAGTTCAATGATAAACTAAAAGATATGATACAAAACAAAAAGATACTAGAAGAGTACAAATACTTTGAAAAATTTGAAAATATGATAATGAAAGGGCATATAGATGCATACTACTCTTTTAAAGATATGCACAACATCAAAGACAAAACAAAACTCTACTCTCTTATAAATCAAAAAACCAAAGACAACATAGAAATAGTAGCTTATGTATCAAGAAACTCTTTAGGTGTATTGCTAGAAGAGAATGCTTTAGATAGCTACTATCATGATATATTTTTGCTTGAGAGTTTTGCATCACATCAAAAACTAGGAGTCAAAACTTACAAAGATGACAATCCTCACCATATAGACCATACAGACTTTTGGGTACTAAATACTTCAAGGTTTCCTGTAGTTATAGGAAGTGATAGCCAAAATTTCCCAAAAATATGTATCATGCCTCACGGCTTACGGATGATAAAAACAGATAAGATATTTGACTATAAAGATAAAGACATATATGCACAGTATGAAGGCGTCAAGGTTTATTTTACTGCTGTAGAGTATGAGTAACTCTACTTTATAGACTTAAGATGAGTTGTCAAATCTTTTGGTTTTACAAATCCACTCAAACTTTTCTCTTCTAAAAACTTATTGTCTTTATCAAAAAAGATTAGATTAGGTGCACCAAATAGTTTATATTTTTTTAGCATATCTTTATCATCTTTTGTATAGTTGGTTACATCTATGTGTATAAACTTAAACCTCTTTAACTCCTCTTGTACTTTTTCATTTGGGAATGTTATCTCTTCAAGTTCTTTACACGATGCACAACCAGCTTTGTAAAAGTCCACAATGACTGGTTTGTTACTTGATTTGACCTCTTTTTCAAGTCTAGCTATAGAGTATCCCAAATCTCCACTATCATTTGGTACAAGTCTATATAGCATCGCTAGTGCCATCACAAGCATCAATACACCAAAAAACTTAGAAACCATATTCATCCAACCACCAGGTTTTGGTACAAGCTTACTAGCTCCAGCACCTACAAGAAGCAGTGGAACTCCAGCACCTATACCCATCACAAAGAGTGCTACCCCACCAAGAAGTGCTTTACCAGTGATAACGATAAATAGTATAGCTCCACCAATGATAGGTGCAGTACAAGCTCCAACAAGAAGTGCCGATATAGCACCCATGATAGCAGTACCTATCAAACCTTTGGAACTAGCACCATCACTCACACTATTAAGTTTAGCTTGAAGTGATGCAGGAAGTGCTATCTCATAGTATCCAAAGAGTGAAAATGCCAATGCTACAAAGATAAGTGCCACTGGTACTATCACCCACGGATTATTCATATTGGCTTGTAAGTCAAAGTCAAGCAAACCTGCTACTACACCAATGATAGCATACATCAAAGCCATAGATACAACATACACTCCTGATGTTAGCATAGCTGTTGATTTTTTCACCTCTCCACCATCTTTGGATGCTTGTTGAAGTATGATAGATGAGAGTATCGGAATCATTGGCAATATACATGGAGTTAGTGCCATCAAAAGCCCTGCTACAAAAAAGACTAAAAGTATAAAAACTACACTCTCATTTGCCAAAGCTGATGCTATTTGGTTTGTGTTACCACTCTCTATAAGATTCATAAATCTATCTGAAGCAGTTACTTTCTTTGAACTGTTAAAATCAAAAGATTTAACTATAGGTTGATAACACATACCTGCATCTGAACATCCTTGAAATCCTATAGCAAGAGTATATTGTCCACCTACTTTTGACTCTATCAGATTTAGAGGTATATCTACACTAACATTACCTTCATATATCTTATCTCCATCTTTAGTGGTAGCTTGTGGTAAAGTAGGATTTAACACTATATTTTTTGGTGAAGTTATCTTATAAGTTAAACTATTTTGATATATATGAATCTTAGGTGCTAACTTAATAGTAGTTTTTATATATCCATTCTCTTTTTTTGCATAAACTTTAAAAGCTTCTGATGGTTTTAAAAAGTTTGGCTGCGAAACTTTAAAACTTCCAAAATCACCATAAAGAAAAGATAACATCAATACAACAAAAAGTGTTATTTTTTTTACCATTTTTATATATCCCTCAAATGTATTTTAACAAAACTAATATTACCAAAATTATACTAACTAACATCTAATGTATTTCAGATATAATTGCACTTATGAAAAAATTTAGCATATATATATTAATCGGTTTAGTTTTATCAGGTTGTACACAGGTAGTAACAGCACCTATCAAAGTAACAGGGGCTGTTGTATCTTCAACTATTGATGTAGTAGGTGCCACTGCACATGCAGTAGCTGGTAGCGATGATGATGACGACTAGTAACTCTTCGCATTTTTAAACTCAGCTATCTCACTCTCCACCATAGCATCTATCATACGGATAAACAAATCATTGATAAGATTTGGTGAAAGATCTAGCGAGATAGCTTGGCTTCTTGCCCTTGATATAACATCTTCTACTCTATCTGGTGCTTTAACCTCTTCAACACTATTTTTAAAATGTGCTATCTGTTTGATATAAGCATTTCTTTTTGCTATGAGTTTTACTATCTCTTCATCAACTTTATCTATCTCTTCTCTTGCTTCTTCAAGTGAGTTACATTTTTTGATATCCATTATTGACACCCTCCTTTATTTGCTTCTTTTCTCTAAAATAAACTTTTTTATTTTTGGGTCATATCTAAAACTGTAGTGATACCTATATCTACTCATACTATCACTACTTGCTACTAATGAGTATGAAAACTCTATAGCTTGTAATTTTATCATATTTTTTGATTTTATTCTAATCTTTCTTATATGTTGAGTAGCATTTGGCAATTCCAAAAGTTTTACAGACTTATCATTCAAACCAGATGAAGTGATATTATAAGCATACAAAGCACTATCTTTGGCACTACCTGCTAATAGATATCTATGGTGAGTATCATCCTCTAAGATAGCCAAACTAAGTGCATCAAAACCTTCTATCTTTTGTAATATCTTTTTTGTTTTTTTATCTACTACATATATCACACCATAAGCTTTATCATAAGTTGACTCATCTATAGCTGATATATAAAATCTATCACTTTTACAGTCATAAACGATAGATGTCAAACCATATGGGTTTAGATTTGATGCTTTTACATCATCAAAACTCATATATATACTCAACTTTCCACTACTTGTATCTAGTTTATAGATATGTTTTTGATACTCAAAAGTTTTATCATGGATAGAGATAAATGGCATAGGCACTAGATATACATTGCCATCTTTATCTAAAGTATATGTACCAAAGTAGTCATACTTTTCCCACTCTTTTGCATGCAATATTTTTTGGAACTTATGACCAAATCGAAATGAAACCCCTTTTGCTTTTTGTTGAGACAAATCTATCATAACATTTTTATATATTCCATGCTTGGTTAAAAACTTAGGCAATCTAAAGCAAGGTTTAGTAGGATAAAAAGTATTAATCTCTATAGTACTTTGCTTGTTATTATCTGATGGTGTATCTAAAAAAAATACATAAACCCCAGCTAGTAAAACAACCAAAAGAGATATAAAAGGCAAAACTTTTTTCATCATCTATCTCCTATAGGTACAAACTTTGGTCCAACAACACATGGCCATACCCTTACATGTAAGTTACCATCATCACCTATTATAGTATCTGCCCAACAATATTCAGAACCTTTTTTTGTATCATTTTTTATCCGTGGCACATACCAAAGTACTATATCTTGATGTGAGATATTTTCATCATTGATATATGCTTCTACACCATCTTCTTTGACTTTACAGCAAGAACCTAATGTCAAAAGGTCTTTTGCCCCTTCACTCTCTTTAAATTTGGTTACAAAAAGTGTAGCATTATCACCTCTTGAGTTATCATGGAACTGCCCATGGTTTGGTTCTATATAGTAACCTCTATTATCATTGCCAACAACTTTATATGGATACTCTATCTGACCATCTCTTGGCACTATATCTATCCCCTCTTTACTCCACTTATCCCAAGTATCATCTTCATAACTATAAAACATCTCATCACCCAAATCCAAATCTATCCTCATCACAGGACGATACAAGGCCTTATCTCCACACCCTCTACCTTTGTTCACTCCTACTACCCTAAAAGAACCATCATTATAAAACTCAAATCTGTTTTCATATCTGTAGTTACATGCCATAGGCCATTTTGGGTTACGAAAATCTTGTGTAAGCATAAATCCATCACCACTTTTTAGTGGTTTGACTTGTGGTCCATTAAATGCCAACACTACCGATGTAGAAAATAGTGGACACCCCATAGCATCATTGTATCCAAAGAAAAACTCATCATCTTTCCCTTTGACAAACTCTACTTTTCGCCCTTCTATATATGTAGATGTTGTATTGTCTATGCTACTTGCACCTTTTTGTTTATATGCCACATGCCAATCCACTATCTTAGCAGACTTGATAACTTTTTTGCCTTTATAAGTAACATCAACTATCTCCAATCCATCAGAACCAGTAAGACGATATACAATATGCCAACCATTTTTATCTATCACATTATCTTTTTGACAATAGTGCTTCATGATATATCTGTTTTGTAAGCTTCTCTCACCTATACAAGCTGGTGTTGTTGTTTTTCCAAGTCCTGCCCACTTGGCTGCTGCTAACCTCATCTGTGTCAAATCCACTACAGCCCATAGGGCTTGTTCATTTTTATGATCTGCAAAAGTTGGGGCAACACACAAGTGAGTAGTATCTTCACAAGGTGACTCTTTCATACTACCTCGTACATTTGCCATAGTTATATCTTTGCGACTTGGCTTAAATCCCAACTCTTTTTTAACTTCAGGTGCATTGAGTGCTATAGCTTGTGCTATATGAGTAAGTCTTAGAGATATATCTGGTTGTTTGTTTATATACCTATCTATCTGAAGAACTTTTTTATCATCTACATCTACTATAGCTCTAGTAGTTGTATTGGTTACAAAGTTATACTTCTCAGCCTGATAACAACTATGAGTTTGACATATCTTTACAACCTTACTATCCATAGCACTGATGATAGCAGGAAGTATCCTCATCATATCATTATGAAGCAACTTACCATTGGCTTTTGTATCTTTTAAAAACTCTTTATTTTTCAGTACTATATCTTGTGCTATTTTTGCTTTTGAGTCAAGTTCACTACTATCTAATGGCAAGATAGCTTTTCCTTGAGATATAAGCTTTTTTATATCACTGATATATCTTTGTACCTCTGGAATATTTGCATATGTGGAGTTGTCATATTGTGGTAATATAATCTTCTCTACACTACTTTTTGTCTCTTTTTTCATAGTTTGCTGATGCATATCTCTTTTTTTATAAGCATATCCACCAACTATCACCAAACCTATAACCAATATAGCTATACTAAGTTTTACTTCTTTACTCATCAACTATCCATTTCAAAATAATATGGGGGTTGTAACTGTATGTAGATTATAGCACTAGTAGATAAAACTAAAAGTATAGATACTATCAAAAAGTTTGTTTTATCCCACACTTTTTCCAAAGCAAATAGTGGAGTGATAACAAATAACACTTCAAAAAGGTGTTCTACTCTAAAACCATACCATCTATCAAGTAGTGTACTTAAAAAAGCTATCAAAACCCCAAAAACTATCTCCAATACATAACTTTTTGGTGTAGTTTTAGGGTCAGTTAGCATAAATAGTATAAATAGTATAAAAGATACAGAATAAAACCTATCTATAACACTATCTAAGATAATCATAGGGTCATAATATACCACCAAATAGTACTGAGATAGTATATAAGTAGCTATAAACACCAAAGGGATTAACCACCTATCTACTCGTATCAGTATAAATAGTGCCATTATCCACAATACCACCTGAAACCATAACTCATCTCCTAACTGACCAAGTACTATATGTGTTTTATTATAAAACAATAAAAGCCCAGATATAAGTGCAAAATTTGAAGGGTTAAAGTAGTGTATATCTTTGTATCTTAAAAAGTGTTTTTGCAATAATGCCAAAGCTATCAAAACTATCAATATATAACTTTTGGTAGATACCATCATCATACCTACACCCATAGCTGTAGAGAGTGAAGAGTATGAGATATAATTTATCTCTTTTGATTTGATATATATCAGTATATGTTCAAACAAAAAAGTAAATACTAGTATCAAAAGTAGTGTAGATATATCAAGATATATATTGGCAAAATAGTATCCAAGTATAAAAAGTATGATAAGATTGATAAATTGATGCAGCTGTATATCTATAGAGATGTTTTTCATAGGAGGTATTATACCAAAAGAGCCTAAACTCTTTTGGTTAAGAGGTGTAGATTACTCTACTTCAGCATCGATAACATCGTCATCGTCTGCTTTTTTGTTAGCATCAGCTCCACCTTGAGCATTTCCTTGCTCTTTAGCATATACTGCTTCAGCTAGTTTGTGTGACTTTTCTGTA
>Ga0256843_1002600_pt1 | contig 13045 bp, 11 predicted proteins | sample AlvinellametaG_FD_191572 | JGI IMG/M metagenome (GOLD analysis project Ga0256843, IMG submission 191572) | Pompeii worm associated microbial communities from hydrothermal vent at the East Pacific Rise, Pacific Ocean - Alvinella | ecosystem: Host-associated > Annelida > Integument > Unclassified ... | reverse complement strand
AGGATAATCAACTTTTAAACAACTCTTGGATATAATCGCGAAAAATTTATCCAAGAGAAGCTTACAATGGTAACAGTACAAAACCTTACAATGCGATACGGAAACAGAGTTCTGTTTCAAGATATAAACCTAAAACTTGACCGACATAAAAGATACGGTCTTATCGGTGCAAACGGTGCCGGAAAAACTACATTTCTTAAGATCCTTTCAGGTCAGATCAACGAGTATGAGGGTGAAGTTATCATCCCAAAACAGAATAAAGTTGGTGTTTTAGGACAGAATCAGTACGCTTTTGAAGACTTTACTATCATGGATGCTGTACTTTATGGTAACAAACGTCTCTATGATGCGATCAAAGAGAAAGAAGAGATCTATATGACAGGTGATTTTGAAGATGATGCAGTTAACAATCGTCTTGCAGAATTAGAGACTATCTGTGTTGAAGAGGATCCTACTTATGAGTATGATGTAAATATCGCAAAGATTCTTGAAAATGTTGGTATTCCTGCTGAGAAACACAATGAACTTATGAGCACACTCGATAGTGCAGATAAATTCAAAGTACTTCTTGCTCAAGTACTTTATCCAAAACCAGACGTTCTTTTCCTCGATGAGCCTACCAACAACCTTGACATTGAAACTATCAGCTGGCTAGAGCATGAGTTGCAACGTCATGAAGGAACAATGGTGGTAATTTCACACGATAGACACTTCTTAAATGCTGTTGTTACGAATATCTTAGATGTTGATTATCAAAAGATCCGTGAGTTTACAGGAAACTATGATGACTGGTACATTGCAGCGAATGTAATGGCAAAACAGATGGAACTTGATAATGCCAAAAAGCTCAAAGAAAAAGAGCAACTTGAGGCTTTCGTACGTCGTTTCTCTGCTAATGCTTCAAAAGCAAAACAGGCAACTTCACGTCAAAAACAACTTGAAAAACTCAATATCGAAGAGATCAAACCATCTTCACGCCGTGACCCTTCAATCGTTTTCAAAGCAAAACGTGTTATGGGTGATGAAGCACTTAATGTTGAACATGTATGCCACTCATATGGAGACAATGAAGTACTTAAAGATATCAGCTTCAAAGTCGATCCAGGTGAGAAGATCGCCATCATTGGTGGTAATGGTGTAGGTAAAACTACGCTTATTAAGATCCTTATGGAGGAGATGAAACCTAGTTGTGGTGGTGAAGTTACATGGGGTGCTACAATTGAACCATCATACTTTCCACAAGATACTGCAGATATCATAGAAGGTGATGGAACACTCTATGACTGGCTACGCGCATTTGATCCAAAACGTGATATCGCAGAGATTCGTAACTGCCTTGGTCGTATGCTCTTTAATGGTGAGCAACAGGAAAAAAATGTTGAAGCAATCTCTGGTGGAGAGAAACACCGTATGATGCTAAGTAAAATGATGCTTGAGGGTGGGAACTTCTTAGTTCTTGATGAACCTACCAACCACCTTGACCTTGAAGCGATCGTTGCACTCGGGGAAGCACTCCATGAGTTCAAAGGAAATGTTATCTGTGTATCTCACGATAGAGAGTTACTTGATGCTTTTGCTACACGTGTTATTGAGATACATGAAGATCATACTTATATTGATTTCCAAGGAAGCTATGAAGAGTTTGCGGAAGCTAAAGAAGCTGGTAAAATCTAAATGGCAAACTATAACGATTACCTTGGTCTTGGTATTGCAGGCAATTTTGCCCTGCATCTTGCACAAGCTGGTGAACTTGAAGATTTTAAAGATGTTATTACAGAAGATGAAGCTGCACCAAAAGGACTTTTTCCTTTCTATCTTCCTTGTCAAAAAAGCTCAAACAAAGAACGTCCACGTGAGACGCTTTTTACCTATCCACTCTCATCAACAACAATAGCACTTCCAAATAAAGATGTAAATGTTCAGGCTGAACCAGAAGTTGGACTTATCTGCCAGATCAGATATGAAGATGGAAAAGTAAAAGATATTACACCAAAATATTTTGCTGCTTATAATGACTGTTCCATTCGTGTAGCAGGTGCTTCAAAGATCAGTGACAAAAAAAACTGGGGAGAGAACTCAAAAGGGATAGCTTCCCAACATATAGAGATTGATAAATTTACAGAGGGTGGCATCATGGATAGCTACTCAATATGTAGTTTTTTACGTCGTGATGGTGAACTTCATGCTTATGGTGAAGATGTAGAACTCAATGGTTACAGTTACTTCTATGCAAAGCTTACAGATTGGATTGTCAATCAGATAAATACACAAGAAGAGTTTGGTCCACTTGAAGATGTAAAAAACTACATAGCTGCTTGCAATAATCCCGAGAAACTTATCATCAGTATCGGTGCAACACGCTATACACCTTATGGTGAGAGCACCTTTTTACAAGCAGGAGATGAAGTTATCATCGCACTTTATGATCATAGCAAATACACATTAGATAATGTGAAAGAGTCTATAGAAAATACGCATTACACACAAGATGCAATGAGTATCTTGGCACAAAAAGTTCTCTAATGGCACGAGGGAAAAAGCTCGACATCTTCATTGGTGCAGATATTGATGATGGATGGTCAGAAGTCGCTTCTCCTCGAAAATCAAAAATCTCCACTGAAATTTTAGAGCCACAAAAACATCAACTGCATTTTGCAAAAGAGAAACGTAGAGGAAAGACAGTGACACTTGTCGGCCCTTTTTCTCTCACGCCAGAAGATGCGGCTAAAACACTCAAACTTTTAAAAAAAAGAGTTGGTTGTGGTGGAGCCTATAAAGAGAGTTTTATGGAATTTCAAGGGGAACTCAAAGAGAAGATTCGTCCTCTTTTAGTAGAAAAAGGCTTTCGTTTTAAACAGGGGCATTAAGAAGCACTAAGCTCCTCCTCTTCTACTACTTTAGCCGTAGCACTACTTACATTTGATGTAATGATATATCTATCACGTCCACTCTCTTTTGCTTCATAGAGCATCTCATCTGCACGTGAGATAAGAATTTCATTATCTAATGCGTCATCAGCAATACAACAGACAACACCTATAGATACCGTAACATATTCAGAAACTGTTGATTTTTCATGTTTGAGCTCACGAGAACGAACAGCATCACAAATCTCACGAGCAATTTTAGCACTGTTGGATTCACTAGTTTCACTCAACAACACACCAAACTCCTCACCTCCAAGTCTAAAGACATAATCGCTAGGACGTTTTAATGTATCTTTGAGTACTTTTGCAATAGATTTCAGTGCATAATCCCCCTCAACATGTCCATATGTATCATTATATTGTTTAAAAAAATCTATATCAATCATCATAAATGTGATATAGGTTCTATTTCTTTTTGCCCGTTTTAGTTCACGATCATAGACAAAATTAAAATACCTTCTATTATGAAGGTTAGTAAGTGAATCAGTATAAGAGGCATTTTCAAGTTTTTTATTTGCAATTTTCAGTTTTTTAGCAACAATTTCAAGCTGTGTATGATCTTTTTGAATACTTCTAAAAATATAGAGAGAGATACCTAAAATTGCTAAAATAACAATAGTTAAAATCGTACCAATCTGCACAAGAATAGATCTATATGTATGTAAAAATTTCTTTCGTTCATAGTTGGCAACATTCACTTCATAATTGATAAGTTTTTGAAGAACTCTATGAATATAAGAGACCTTTTTTTCTAATGTATTGATGGAAATTTTACTTAAATCTTTTCCATTTTTTGCAGCAAACAAAATCCTCATAAAGTAACGATTGATAGATCGTATCTCCAAGTTTGTATACTCTACATATTCAAGTTCATCATCTCTCTTATAATGTGACATATAACTCTTCCACTTTTTATCAATATCTATCAAAGAGTCTTCAAGGTTTGAGATAATTTCAGATGAACTTAACTCTTTGCGTGAGGCCTTGTAGACTGTATCAGCCAAACCATTATGATATTTTTGCAGGATTTCATTGAGTTCTGTAACAGGGACAAGAGAGCCAAAGTATAAATAATCCACATTCTTTTTCATAGCATTTACATAGGTTGTTCCCATAATACCAACGCTTACAAGCCCTAATGTAATAAGTAAAAAAAGAAAAAGAAGCTTACTTCTAAGCTTCAATGCTTCTATGAATTGCATATAACTCCCTATTCTCTTACATAAAATAAAGCATATCTTGTACCAAATTACTTCTATTTTATGATAAAATTTCATCCATATACAAATAGTTAACACATCGTCATAAAAAGAGAGATCATGGAAGCAAAAGCAATTAAAACAGAACGCTATTTATCCCCAAAAGATATTCAAAAACATCTTCAAAATGTTGAGTATATCATTATGGCTGCACCTGCACCAGAGCACTTTAAAGATACTCCCATCCATTTTACTATCTTTTTAAATACAGCAGATACAATTCCTACAGATATTCAAAAAGCCATTCTTGATAAATTTCGGGATGAACATAAAATCGGTGAACCTGCTGAACTTATGAGTCAACTGATGCCTGTTGGTTTTGCAGTAAGTAATGCGCAAGATACTCCAATGCCTATGCTTCTTGTAAAACCAGAAGACCAAAGAAGCATACCCCATGTTCCTATGCATGTTATGGATTTTTTAGCAGATTCTGATGAATTTTATGAAGCAAAAGAGAAAGATCTTACAGGGTGGAGCTACTCTTACGAATAGTATTACAAATATATTCTCTAAAGTGTAACTCACTACACTTATTGTAAAGAGTTACACTTTAGATCTACGCTACTGTCATTGATCTTTTTTATAAAGTGTCACTGAACCATGTGCATAAACACCATCTAAAATTGTCATAATATTCCCAACAACTAAAGAGTCTTCATCACCTACAATTTTATAGAATGATTGTACTATTGTTGCAGATTCCGTCATATGATTTACTAAAGTCTCTTTTAAGGATACACTGCCATCTTCGGCTATTTGATAATGTTGTATAACATCTTGAACTCTATCATACCCTTTTATATTACTGTATGATGCGATAAATATATTGTTATCTACAAGTGTCATAGAGTCTGATCTATCAGATAACACATTGTTGAGTATAGAGATCAAAGAGACTCTGTCATTACTTGGATTTATTTGGTATATATAAAGATTATATATACCATTAACACCTGAATAAGCTGAAATCACAAAATAAGAACCACTTAATGCAACAGTTTTTCCAAAATCTACTGTATCATTTCCACTCGGAAGTAGTGTCTCAAGATATTGCATTGAGCCATTTGCATCTTTTTTATACAGATATGCTTTACCGGCCCATGCATTACTACCTGGTGCCCCAACTATAAGATAATTACCATCCATCGACATAGATGTTCCAAATGCATTAGACTCTTCTTCATCAGGGTCCTGCAATGTTTGTTGCAGAGTAAAAGTTGCATTTTCATCACTGTTATAAATGTAGATTTTCCCTGTCGATTGATAATGATATGTGCTATATGTACCTGGTTCACTAATCAGTGTAGTATTATTATCGACTAAAATTTTATAACCAAATAATCCGTTTTCTGTAGGAGTAGGAGAAAGAAGCATATTTTTAAAATTCAACGTATTGTTCCCATCTTCATATCCATATATACCCACACCTCCTGCTGATGATATAGTATCATTGATATCATACGAACTAAAACCAGATAAAATTGTGTTATTGATTTTGGCAAGGGAACGAATAAAAATATAGTCTTGGATTGAATCAATTTTACTTGTTGCAAGCTGTGTTAGATTATCATCTCTCACATCAAAAAGACTAAGACCTATTCTTGAACCTACAACTAAATATCCATCACGTAAATACAGAGGACTACCAAAAAATAGACTTGACGTATTATGATCATCACTATAAGTGACTGCTTTTGTTACATAATCTTTATTTTCAAGGTGGACATGAAAATCAAGACTTTTTTCGTGTCCTTGTCTATCCCTAAGATTAAGTGTGATCTCATATATATTATTTGCATCCATATCGATAGGGTTTTCATAGTTTAATGCCTCTTTTGGAACTATAGCATTCTCTACTATCTCAAAGTAGTCACTATCATCACCACTTAAACTATAGGTAATCGGTTCATGTATTGTAGATGCGGCAATTTTATAAAATGGATATATATTTCCTTCATCCAGATATTGTGTAGTGTTTGTATCACTTAAGATATAGAGTCTATCTTGCGGATAATCTTCAAAGAAATCCATATACAAGTTATAATATCTATTCACTGTAAGAAAAGTATCGTGCCCATCTATTACCACGTTAGGATAGTAACTTAAATTAATATCTCTACTTTTTACTAAACTGTTAGAATCATTTGTATCAGAAATAGTATATACACTAAAGCCTGTATCATTTGGGATAAAAGCTAAATTTTTTATCACTAAAGAAGGAGCTCTCGTCAAATATGATATATCTTCTGATTTTATAATTTCTCCATTACTACCTAATCTAAAAAGACGATATTGTGGATCTTCTCCTCGTAAAGAACTACTTGCAAAGAGATGATTCTGTGACATTTTCAATGATAATCGACAATAGTTTTCATCAAATGTATATGAATCTGTTGGAACAAAAAGAGAGCTGTTTGTATCTTGTGTATAGATATTAACTTTACATATTTCACTTACAGCTATAAAGTTTTCACTCTTATCTATACTATCATATCCAAAGCGTGTTTCATCAGTTTCATCATTATCACTTGTAAGTGTTTGTAAATAATGAAAAGTGTTGTTATCATCTTTGCTATAAAGCATAACACTGTATAGATCAAAGCCATTATATAATGAGGAAAAAGAAATAGCAAGTAGATCATCTTTAAAAAAAGTCTTTCTAACTTCAATATTCCACGGAAGACTTCCGTTTATCTCTGTATTTATCAGAGTCGTACCAAGCTGTGTAATCGTATCATTATCTTCAATTTTATAAGTATTGAATTTTGGAAGAAAATTATCACTTGCACTATCATACTCTGCATATATAACAACAAGAATATTGTCATTTAAGGCTATTGTATCTGTATATAAAGGCGCTTGTATAGATGCAATAGTAGTATTTTCACTATCTAGATTTATCCTCTCAACTTTGAGTGTTATATTGTTTTCATCATTAAACTGTTTTACTAAAATATTGCCACTTAGAGAGCTGTTTTCACTCTCTTCATAAGGAATCTGCTTCACTGCAAGTGGATATAAACCTACAGAGCTTTGTTCTATTGGAAATGAATCATCATTTCCACACCCAATAAATAACAAACTAATAGACATAAGTACAAAGAGTTTGTATATTTGTTTTAATTGAAACATTAAAAATCCTTTTTAAGCTTATTATTATATTATAAATCTTTTCAACTTAAAGTAGTTTATATCCAAGAGTCTTTTTCCAAAAATATATCTATATTGAATTTTACTGAGACAGAGCATAAATTTTTATATAAATGCTACAAAAGTAGCATTTAACATTACATTTACCGCCTATAATACTCCTTAGATATTAAAAAACAATTTAAAATTCAAGGAGAAAATCATGAAAAATATTTTATTATCTACACTACTTTCCTCTCTACTACTTAGCAGTGGGCTCTATGCAAAAAGTGAAATCAAAACTGTTAATGAAGTAAGTAAAAGTGCTGTTAAAAAAGGTACACAAGATGCTCTTGCAAATCAAGCAAAACTTATCCAAGAAGCGATTAACTCCCTTCAATACACACACGAAGCTCTCGTTGCACTAGATAAAAAAGACAAAGCGACAGCTGAGAAAAAGATTGAAAAAGCTTTAGGAAAACTCGAAGTTATCTTAGCTGCAAAAGATGCACCAAAATTTTTACCAATTGACAGCAGTGTAACAATGGTAGAGTATATCGGGACAAAAGATGATGTTAAAAAAAGTGTCGATGCGGTAAAAGATCTACTCTCTGACAACAAAATCCAACTTGCACGTACACTTTTAAATACACTTCAAAGTGAAATAGATATTAAAATCACAAGTCTTCCACTTGTAACATATCCTGATGCACTAAAACTTGCAGCAAAATATCTACATGAAAACAAAATAAACAATGCAAAAAGTGTCTTAGAGGTTGCACTCTCAACATTTGATACTACAGTTACTGTTGTTCCTATACCACTCTTAAAAGCAACAGATCTGATCAATGTTTCAGCTGCTCTTTCTAAAAATGGTAAAAAAGAGGAAGCTCTTAAGTACTTACAAGCGGCAGAAGATGAACTTGATGTTGCACAAGCACTCGGTTATGTAAGTCACTCAGATACAACATACAAAGCTCTTCACAGTGCTATTAAAGATGTAAGAAAAGAGATTAAAGGTAAAAATAAAGCTGAAAAACTCTTTGATGAGTTAAAACGTGAACTGAAAGATTTTAAAGATAAAGTTTTTTCTGAAAAATCAAAATAGTTCTCTTAAGAGAGTAAGGATTCTATATCCTTAATCTCTTTTACAATCTCTTCAGAGAGATTTTCATAGCCTTGCGCAGTTACTAAAATATCATCTTCAATACGTATACCGATACCCCTATATTTTTTTACAACACTCTTATCATTTTCATCAATATAAATACCAGGTTCTATAGTTAAAACCATACCAGCTTTCAAAGCTATCTCTTTACCTTTTTTATCCTTGTATGGAGATTGGTCATGAACATCCAAACCCATCCAGTGCCCTATTCCATGTGGATAATATTTTTTATGTTTGTTCTTTTTAAGCAGTTTTTTTACTTTTCCATTCAAAATTCCCAAAGATACCATTCCCTCACAGAGGAGATACTCTGCTCTTTTTTGAAGATCACTTCGAAAAACTCCCGGTTTTATCATAGAGATTATCTCTTTTTCAACATCCAGAACCAATGAATAAATCTCTTTTTGTGACTCTGTAAAACTACCACTACTAGAAATAGTTCGTGTTATATCACTTGCATAGTAGTTATATTCACATCCGGCATCTATAAGTATCAGTGTCTCTTTTTTAAGTCGTGCACTGTTATCTATATAGTGTAGAGTATTTGCATTATTCCCTGAAGCAACGATTGAGGTATAGGCATCGCTCTGTGCCCCTCTCCTTTTAAAAACATACTCTAACTCAGCTTGTAACGCATACTCATACTTTCTCTTTGGAGCTTTCTTAATGGCTCTATGGTGTGCTTTTTTAGTAATCGCTATTGCCTCTTTGATAAGAGCTATCTCAGCATCTGATTTGATAAGTCGCATACTTTCTATAAGAGGTGCTGCATTGTTAAAACTCTCTACATTTTTTGCATAACGTTTTAGTAATTTTACTTTTGAGTAATCAAGTTTAAAGTCATAATATAGACGCTTTTTAGCAACTAGGAACTCTTTTAACTTTACAGCTATTTGACTCTCTTGAAAAACATCATCAACATCAAAAAGCTCTTTTGCACGATCAACACCTAAACGTTTACCATTCCAAAGCTCTTCAGTTTTATCTTTTTTATAAACAAAAAGATAGACCTTCGTCTCTCTTTTATCTTTGACAAATATCAAAGCAGATTTATCTTCTTTAAACCCTGTAAGATAGTAAAAATTAGAGTTTTGACGAAAAGGATACTCCGTATCATTGGATCGTGTTTGAAGTTCTGCACTAAAGAGTACCGCTACAGAATTTTTTTTCAGTTTTAAAGCGAACTGCGCTCTTCTTTCCCTATACTCAGCTTCTTTTATCATTGACAACTCTTTGCTAACCACATTTGCATCTCACGCAAACTCTCAAAAAGAAGTTCATTTAATGCAACTACACCACTTTGTGCATCTGTAGCTTTTGTCTTTTTTTCTTTAAAAATATGTTTAGAATCAACAATCTTTCCTGTTGCATTGTCTACCAACGAAAAAGTAATATCAAGACGAACAAAAGAATTCTTTTCATCTTTACTGTAGTACTGTGTAAACTCTGCAATATTTGTCTCTAAAGTGTATGTACTGCTGCTAAAAGATTTATAACTTGAAACATTAGAAAAAATATTTGCACGTGAGAGATACTCTACAATTACATCTGTAATAGCCTTATTTGGATACTCTGCCCACTCTGATTGATTATAGGCATACTCTTGATACTCTCCAACCACATACTTCATCTCTTTGCTCATCAAAGAGCTCTTCACAAATACCTGCGAGATTTTAAGAGTTTCATTTTTACAGCTGCTTTGTATAATCTCTGTCGATGTCACACCAGATGGTGCTATTCTATACTCTGTAATTGCTGGATATGTTCGAGAACATGCCATAAATAAAAAGGCTACTATTAGTGCTGCTACTGTTTTCATCTACTTTTCTCCTGGAGCGACTCGTACACGTGTCTCTTTATAAAGTAAGTCAGAAGGGTTATGTTTCAACTCTCCTAAAGTTCCTTCAAGGTCAATCATCACATTTTGACTCTCTAGCATAACATTGTTTACATGATGACTCATTTTTTGAAATGCTACAGCTGAATCAGAAAATGATACTGCCATACCTTTCATGGTTTTATCCATACTTATATAGGTCCCTTTAATAACATCAAAAGACTGGTTTATCTGATTTTCCCATGCTATACTGCGATCAACAAAAGTATTGATATTTGGAACAAGTTGATCTATTTTGTGAGTAATCTGATCTAAGTTATTCATACTGCTTTGAAAATGATTTATTGTCCTCTCATCTAGAAGTTTATCGATCTTATTCATAATATTTGCAGTATGTTCTAAAAGTCTTGTAACTTGCTTTTGGTTTTTCTTATTGAGTAGTTGTTGTGTTTTATCAAGTGTAGCGGTCAATTCTTTAGAAACATTTCCCAAAGACTTTTCAAAATGCTCAAAAAAAGACGGAACAGTTTTTATAACAGGGTACTTCTCTCCCGGTTTTGCTTTGAGTGGTGGAGCATCATTAGCACCCTGTGAAAGATTGATATAGGTTAATCCTGTAATCCCCTGTGCTGTTAGTTTTGCAACAGTACTCTCTTTAATAGGCGTATTCTTCAAGATATCAACTGTTACCTCAACCTGTTCTGTATTTTTAGGATTTATCCGTAGTCGTGTGACTTTTCCAACAGTAATCCCTCTATATTTCACAGGAGCATCAAGGTTAAGACCTAAAACAGACTCATTAAAGTAGATAAGATATTTTTTTGTATCTTCTGAACTTGAAGAAGGCTTTAACATCCAGTACGCAAAACCAAACATGGTCGTGAGACCTATAATGACTAAAATTCCTATGAGGGTATAATTTACTTTGTTATTCATTTTCTATTCCAAAAAAAGTTTGTATAAAATCACTCTTAGCATGTTTCACACCTTCAAGTGTTCCTTCATAAGCTATTTTTTTATTATCTATTATAGCAACTTTATCTAAAGTATCATAGATAGACTGCAAATCATGACTTACCATCACAATAGTAAGTCCTAGCATAGAACGAAGTTTCAAGATCAATGCGTCAAACTCACGTGCAGAGATAGGATCAAGTCCACTTGTAGGCTCATCCAAAAAAAGCAGTTTTGGATCCATGGCCAAAGCACGTGCAAGTCCTGCCTTTTTCTTCATCCCTCCACTGATCTCAGAAGGATAAAGTGAAGCATCTTCAGGTTTTAATCCTACAAGATTAATCTTAAACTTTACTATCTCATCAATCATACTGCGTGAGAGATTTGTATACTCTACTAAAGGCAAAGCAACATTCTCTTTGAGCGTTAAAGAAGAAAAAAGTGCTCCAAACTGAAACAAAACACCCCACTGCTTTCGTAGATACTGTGCATCTTTTTCACCAATATGTTCAAGTCTTTTTCCAAGAACATTGATACTTCCACTTGTAAAATCCTGCAAAAGAACCATCTCCCGAAGTAGTGTTGTCTTTCCACAACCACTCGGTCCTAAAAGACCATAAATTTCACCTGCATTTATGGTAAGATTTAAGCCATCATGAACAACCTTCTCTCCAAAAACAGTTCGTACATCTCTTACAGTGATAAGTGCCATCTATATTCCTAAATTTGTAAATGCTATTGAGAAAATTGCATCACATACAATAACAGCAAAAATAGACTCTACAACACTTTTTGTAGTGTTAAAACCTATACTTTGTGTATCATCTTTTACCATAAGACCTCGATAGATTCCTATCGAAGCGATCAGAAAGGCAAAAAAAGGTCCCTTTACAATCCCGACATAAAAGTGTTTTGCTGCTACTACCTCGCTAAACCTATCTATAAAGAGCGAAGGTGTTATGTTCAAATCTAAATTTGCAACAATCATTCCCCCGAAGATAGCCATCATATCTGCCACAAAGATAAGTATAGGCATAGTAATGACTAAAGCAATTATACGCGGTAGTACTAAAAAAGCAAAAGGCTCAAAGCCCATAGTCTTCATTGCATCTAGCTCTTGGGTTATCTTCATAGCACCAATCTGTGCAGCATAAGCCGACCCACTTCTACCCGCTATAACTATGGCTGTAATCAAAGGAGCAAGTTCACGAAAGATAGAGATTCCCAACATATCAACGATAAAAATGTTTGCACCGTAAAGTTTTAACTGATATGCAGACTGATAGGCAACAACAAGCCCTATCAAAAAACTTGTCAATGCGATAATACCAAGTGCTTTAACTGCACTTTCATTTATCTCAAATGCTATCTCTTTAAATCGTATATTTTTAAAAGAAGTGATATAGAGAAATTTTGAAGCAAAAAGTTGTCCGAAAAACTGTAAGAAAGAGAGAAAACCGACATAATAGTTATAAAACAACTCTCCGGTTGCCTCTAAAAAGTTTTTCTCTTTCACTCTTGTCAACTCACCACTGTTGTGCATATTTTTTTCTACTAATGCCAGTGTTGATTTTTGCTTTTCATCTTTAAAAAGAGTTGTAACTTTTATATTTTTTTGTTCATAAAGATTGATGATATTATAAAGGAGTATTGCTCCGGCAGTATCTAAAAAGGTGACTGCTCTTGCATCAAGAAAGAGTTCTGTAAAAACAAAAGAGTTTATCTTTTGAAGTTCCTGTTCCAAGGTATCTATGGTATAAAGAGTAAGCTC
>Ga0256843_1002599_pt1 | contig 13047 bp, 12 predicted proteins | sample AlvinellametaG_FD_191572 | JGI IMG/M metagenome (GOLD analysis project Ga0256843, IMG submission 191572) | Pompeii worm associated microbial communities from hydrothermal vent at the East Pacific Rise, Pacific Ocean - Alvinella | ecosystem: Host-associated > Annelida > Integument > Unclassified ... | reverse complement strand
CGTTATCGGGATGTTCGACGAAGGTTTCGGCGATAAAAAGACCGCCGGGTAATAAGGCGCGCTTGATTTGCTCAAAAAGCCTGCGGTTAAGATAGTAAACTTTAACAATGAGCGTATAGCGTGCTTGGGGTATGTTCCATTCGTCCAAATCGACCTCTTTGGGATGAATCTTTTCTTTTCCTAGCAGCCGCGTAACGGCTACGTCGGAAATGTCCACCGCATCGACCTCAAAGCCCAGTGAAGCCAGATAAAACGCGTGTCGTCCGTTACCGCAAGCAATATCCAGCGCACGTCCGAGGGGTGCTTTGGGGGCAAAGTGTGTAACGAGCTCTATAGGGGTTTTGGGCATTTTATCTTCGGCGTGTTTTGCGTTCCAGCGCACCTTGTCTTCAAGAGCCATTCTAAGCCTTTTGTGGTAAAGTTGCGGCATATTTTAGCGCAAAAGGGTAAAAGTGGGCAGCAAAGATACGCTACGGTTTATTTCGTGGAACGTCAACGGCATTCGCGCCGTTATGAAAAAAAACGGCTTTGCCTGGCTTGAGAGTGAAGAAGTCGATTTTCTCGCCCTTCAAGAGATCAAAGCCGACAGCGAACAAATACCCGACGAATTGTTCAACACACGTTTCAAATACCACGCCATCAATGCCTCCGATGCTAAAAAGGGACATTCGGGTGTGGCGCTATGGACTCAAATCAAAGGCGTTCCTTCAACATGCGACGATGTCGATATATTGCACGAAGGGCGCATTATCGAGTATCTCTTTGAAGGCATTGCCTTTTACAACGTCTATTTTCCCAACGGCCAAAGCGGTGAGGAGCGCTTACGCTACAAACTCGGCTTTTACGATCGTTTTTTGGCGCATATCGAAGCGCGCCGCAAAGAGGGCTATAGCATCATCTTTTGCGGCGATGTCAATACCGCGCATCGTGAAATCGATATCGCCCGTCCCAAAGCCAACGAAAACACCTCGGGGTTTTTGCCTGAAGAAAGAGCGTGGATCGACAAGGTCATAGCCCACGGATATATCGATACCTTTCGCTACCTTCATCCCGACGCCAAAGATCGCTACAGTTGGTGGAGTTTTCGTATGAATGCGCGCGAACGCAACGTAGGATGGCGGATCGATTATTTTTTCGTCTCCGAAGATCTTAAAGATCGTATCGTTGAAGCGGATATCCTCGATCATATCTATGGCAGTGATCACGCGCCGGTATGTTTGCGGTTACGTATATCGTAAGATTTGTGTTATAATTGATCGGTAAGCGCGCGAAGATGCTACTGCGGTTGCATCTATATAAGCAAGAGAAGAAGTATCATTAAAAAAAGCAAATAAGGAGTGAGCGATGGATTGGAGTGATACCGTCATTGTCGTAGGTGCATTGGGAGAATTAAAAGCGTATAAAGTGGTTGAAAGCCAAAGAGAAGTCAACGGAGAGCTTAAAACCTATTATCATCCCGAATTGATTACCGATTTGGATTTTATCGACGCACATAAAAAGCTGCACGAAGTAGTCACCGACGAAGCGGGACGTTTCGGACATAACATCGGTGAAGAACACGAGTTGCAAAACGAACGCAAAGAACGCATTATCAAAGATGCCGCAAAAGTGATACAACAGCTCATTGACACGCTCAAGCCTAAAAGCGTGTTGCTTTCCTACACCAAAGCGTACGCACATAAACTCGAAGAAGCGCTTGATAGCGCGACGAAAGCCAAAATCAAAAAGATCGTGCCTGCCGATTTGATCAAAACCCCCGCAAACGCATTGCTGGAGCATTTCGCTTAATGGCGTATGCCGGCATAACGTACAGCCGGCATCTATAGTTGCGTACAAAGCCTCTTTTTTTCTTTTTTGCTACAATACCTTTTGAAAACCGGATAGTGAAGGAACCTATGTGTTAACCGAACGCAGAGCCGCGCGAATGCGCGAAGTATTGGCAAAAAAGCAGCCCGATTTGCGTCTTTTTTTAGATAACGTCTATTCGTCGCAAAACCTTTCGGCGATTTTGCGTACCTGTGATGCGGTGGGGATACTCGGAATTTATTATGCGAAAAACGACAACCAAGCGCTAAAATTTCACGGTACCATTACCTGCGGCGCGGAAAAATGGGTGCGTGCGCGACGTATCGATTATGAAACGCGAACGGCCTTTTTGCGCCAAAAAAAGAAAGAGGGCTTTCATCTGGTAGCGGCACATCTGGATGAGCATGCCGTGCCGTTTCGCCGCATCGATTTTACCAAACCGACGATACTGGTGCTTGGCAACGAACTGGAAGGGGTAAGCAAGGAGGTGCTTGATCTTGTTGATACGACGACAATCATCCCGATGATGGGGATGGCGCAAAGCCTTAACGTCTCCGTAGCGGCCGCTATTATCCTGTATGAAGCGCAGCGCCAACGCGAAGAGGCGGGAATGTACGATACGCCGCAGCTAAGCGAAGCGCAGACGGAAGAGATTTTTAAAGCATGGGAGCATCGCGACAGTATTGCCAAGCGCTCCAAAGGAAAAATAGCCTTCAGCGGTAAATTGTGGCTTGATTGGTGAGCCCCGTTAAGCAAACGTGAACTGCTTCACGTTTGTAGGGGCGAAACCGGAGCGGTCGGAGTGAACGAAGTGAACGTAGCCGCGGAGGCCGGAAAACCCGTTAAGCAAACGTGAACTGCTTCACGTTTGTCTCAAAGAGAGTGATGATGGCTCATCACAAGAGGGGCGAAACCGGAGCGGGGAGGAGCGTTAAGCAAACGTGAATAGTTTCACGTTTGTAGCTCCGCACGGCGATGCGTATATGCGAACGGAGTGAGCATCGCATACGCCCGGGAAGCACGAAGTGCGAAAAAGCGTTAAGCAAACGTGAACTGCTTCACGTTTGTAGCTTTGAGCGGCGATTGCGGTGTTTGAAGCGCAAGTTTATTGAAATAAAAAAGGACGTCTCGATGCGTTTTTCGATTGTTTGGATAGTGTTACTTTCGGTACTTTTTGCTAAACCGTTGCACCTTACGCCCGCCCAAGCCGAATATATCGCTCGAAAGGTTTGGATGAACGAAGGGGCGGGGAAAGATAAATACCTGATTTGGTGGAACGAAGGCGAAGATTTTATGTCGCTTGGCATCGGGCATTTCATTTGGTTCCCCAAAGGGCACACCGAAAGGTTTCGTGAAGTCTTTCCGATGGTGCTTGCATATATGCAAAAGCAAGGCGTTGTTATGCCGCCTTGGTTAACACCCCAAAGCGACGCTCCGTGGGGAAGCAGGCAAGAGCTGATGCGTGCTAAAGCAAAGCAAACGCCGCGCTATCGGGAGCTTTTCGGATTTTTGAAGCGTACGATGCCCTATCAGGCGATGTTTATGGCGGAGCGTATGACGGAGGCGTTGCCTAAAATGGAGGCGGCGCTCTTAAGCGAACATGCGCGCGCGACGGTGCGACGACGCTTTTATCGCATGCTTTATAACCCCGACGGAAGCGTCGATGAGCGGGGATTGTATATTTTGATCGATTATACCAACTTCAAAGGCGAAGGCACACTTAAAAGCGAACGCTACAAAGGGCAGGGGTGGGGTTTGCTTCAGGTGTTGATGCATATGGACGACAAAGCGCCGAACAAATACAAAGCGTTTGCCGAGAGTGCTAAGGCGATGTTGGATCGCCGCATTAAAAATTCTCCGCCTCGGCGCGGTGAAAAGCGATGGCGCAAAGGATGGTTCAAACGTCTCGATACGTACTGGAAATGATATATCCTGTGATATACTCTCGGGTTGTAAGGTTACTGAAAGGATCGGAACGTGAGTTTTGTCAAAACGGTTGACGGCATCAGCAAAGCGGCCGGGACGCTGGGAGCGGCGGCGGCTTTGGCTACCGCGTTGTTGGTAGCATACGATGCGTCGATGCGCTATGTATTTAGTGCCGGATCGGTAGCGTTGCAGGAGTTGGAGTGGCATCTGTTTGCCGTGACGTTTCTTTTGGGGCTTAGTTATGCGTTAATGCACGATAAGCACGTGCGCGTCGATATTTTTTATGAACGTTACAGCCGCGATACGCGTGCGATTATGCAAGTGCTTACCCAGATTTTTTTGGTGATGCCTTTTGCGTTGTTGCTGATAGTCGACGGCACCGATATGGTACGCCAAAGCTATATGCAGCACGAAGGTTCTCCCAATCCCGGCGGGTTGGCGGTTTGGTGGCCTATTAAAAGCATGTTGGTGATCGGAGCGGGATTGTTGCTGTTGCAGTCGGTTGCCGAAACGGTTAAAGCCTATAAACGCATACAAAACACACGCCGTCTTTGGACGGCACTCGCTATGGCGGTACTTGTGGCAGCGGCCGTATTTGCGGGGTGGTGGTTTCGTACGGCTTATCTCGTCGATCCGGTCTATTTGCTGTTTGCCGTCGCGTTTGCGGGGTTGATGGCGGGCTTTCCCGTTGCGTTTGTTTTCGGGGCGTCGGCGCTGCTTTTTGCCGCTATCGACGATACGTTGGGGCTTCGGGTGTTGGAGATGTTGCCCTATCGTATCTTCGGTGCGACGATGAGCAATGTTACTTTGATGGCCGTGCCGCTGTTTATCTTTATGGGGTTGGTGTTGGAGCGTTCGCGTATGGCCGAAGGGTTATTAGAGTCGATGGGCAAGCTTTTCGGTTCCGTACGCGGCGGCGTAGCCGTTTCGGTGGTGCTAGTCGGGGCGATTTTGGCGGCAAGTACGGGCATTGTGGGGGCATCGGTGGTTATGATGAGCCTTATTGCTTTGCCGCTGATGTTGCGCCACGGCTATTCGCCTGCGCTTGCCGGCGGTGCGATTGCCGCAAGCGGTACGCTCGGGCAGCTCATACCGCCGTCAATCGTGCTGATCGTACTTGGCGATCAGATGCATCTAAGTGTAGGCGATCTTTTTAAAGCGGCCGTCGTGCCCGGTATATTGCTGGTTGTGCTTTATATCGTCTATATTTTGCTTGTCGCTTTTTTACGTAAAGATGTCGCTCCCGCCATACCGAGTAACGAACCCTACGCACATACGTTACGCGCCGCGCTTAAAGCCGTCGTACCGCCGTTGCTGCTTATCGGTGCGGTGCTTGGAAGTATTTTTGCGGGCATTGCTTCTCCGACCGAGTCGGCGGCGGTAGGTGTGGTGGGTGCGTTTGTTTTGGCGGCATATAACAAAGCTTTTTCCTGGGAATTGGTGCGCTATGCCGCTATCGAGACGGTGAAGTTAAGCGCAATGATTTTTATGATTTTAATGGGGGCTACCGCCTTTTCTTTGGTCTTTAACGAACTTGGCGGCGATGCGATGGCGCTTGCGTTTTTCACCGGTGAACTCGGCGGTGCGACGCACTTTATCTTTGTGGCGATGGCGGTGGTGTTTGTGCTGGGGTTTTTTATCGACTTTATCGAAATTGCTTTTGTCGTCGTACCGATTTTGGTGCCCGTTGTCGCGCATTTCGGGATTGATCCCGTATGGTTTGCGGTGTTGCTGGCAATGAATTTGCAAGCAAGCTTTCTTACGCCCCCTTTTGGGTTTGCGCTGTTTTATTTAAAAGGTGCGGCGGGAGATAAGATATCTACGGTCGATATCTATCGCGGAGTGATACCTTTCATTGTGTTGCAGCTTGCGGCGTTAGGGATCATTTATCTATTTCCGTCGTTGATATACCTCTTTGGAAAATGAATATAACCGATGAAAAAAAAGAGCGAAGCGCTTTTAGTAAAGCTTATGCGCTTTTTGTAACCGCGGTGCGTGATGCGTTTAAGAAAAAATGATGTAACATATAAGCGAAACTTTTAAAAATGAGGAAGAACGATGAGGGTTACGTTAAGACGCATAGCGCTACTTGCCGCTATGTTAACAACAACGGTATGGGCCGATACGGCATCGCTAAAACAAATGCTTAAAACACGCGTGGATGTGGCGTCTTCGCTTACGGCGCTGTATCAAAAACACGATACGGCGGGGTTAAAAAACGCGGTGAAAAAGCTTAAAGCGCTCGATGCGAAAATACGAAAAGAAAAAACGTCGACCGACTTACACGACTATTTGCTTTTTGCGCAATATTGTATCGAAGATATCGAACATGCGATGAAAAATCCCGTCAATAAAGGCAATATCCACTTTATGCACGATTTGCAAGTTGCGTTGATCGATACGGACAAATACGTGCTTTCGCAACTTCACTGACGAAAAAAGGCGGTGCTTTACCGCCTGTTTACACTACTTAAGTATACTTCCTTTCATCATTTAACATCACTATATTATAAACGGAAACCTATGCAACAACATCAAGAAGAAACGACCAAAGCCGGTTTTGTCGCGGTAGTAGGGCGTCCTAATGCGGGTAAAAGCACGCTTCTAAACCATCTGGTAGGCGAAAAGCTTGCGATGGTAAGCAAAAAAGCGCAGGCGACGCGTAAGCGTATGAACATCATCGTGATGCATAAAAACGCCCAAATTATCTTTGTCGATACGCCGGGTATTCACGAAAAAGAGCGTTTGTTAAACCAATTTATGTTGGATGAAGCGCTTAAAGCGATCGGAGATAGCGATTTGATATTGTTTCTCGCACCTGTTACCGATACGCCGGAAGAATATGAAAAGTTTTTGGGCATCATAGAGAAGAAAAAGCAAAAAAAACATATCGTCGTTCTTACCAAAATCGACTTTGTAACGCACGAAAAGATTTTAGAAAAACTGGGCGAGTATCAAAAATACCAAGATCGCTTCGAAGCGATTATCCCCGTTTCGGTCAAAAAGGGTATCGGTGCCGAGGCGTTGCTTGACGAGATCGTAAAACACCTGCCCGAATCGCCGTGGCTGTTTGATCCTGACATCATCACGACGGATAACATTCGCGATATCTACAAAGAGCTGATACGCGAGTCGATTTTTGATAATCTAAGCGATGAGATTCCTTACGAGAGCGACGTGATCATCGAACGCATCGACGAAGAGGAAGATATCGATCACGTCTATGCCACGATTATTGTCGAAAAACCGACGCAAAAAGGAATGGTCATCGGCAAACGCGGTGAGACGATCAAACGCATCGGACGTGATGCGCGAGAACTGATGGAGTTTTTTGCGCAAAAAAAGATCTTTTTGGATTTGCACGTGCAGGTGCGCCGAGGATGGAGTAAAAACAAAAAAGGGCTTGAAGAGATCGGCTATATCTTTTAAGGAGAGGCAATGGCAAGCGGATGGGGATGCCAATTTTTAGGGAAAAACGGCGAGATTAAAGATTGGTGTATGAAGCTTAAACATCCGTGCGAACCGGGGTGCAAAGGGTGCATCATTTACGGCGAAGTCGCGTTTAGTATGCCCCGTATCGACGAAGAGCAAAAGCGCAAAGAGAAACAACGCGACGACAATCCTTTGGGTAGGTAAGCGTGCGCACGGTGCTTCGGGTTGTGTACGGCCTTTACGTCGCGATCGCAATCGCGGCGACGGGATGGATAGCCGTCATCATGGGCGGGTTTGCGATGGACAGCCCCGAAGCGACGTGGCTTGAAGGTATGGTTGCGGCGACGGCGGTAGCGGCCGTCGGATCGGGCGTGTCGCTTTTTTTGCCCCGTTGGGTGTGGCGGTACGTTAAGAAGAGATATCAACATAAGGAGCGAAAATGATACGATGGGGGATTGCCGCTGCGGCCCTCGGGACATTGGCGGTTGCAAAGAGCGTTTCGGCGCAAGATTTGAACATACGTCTCGGCGAGTCGGTACGTTTCGGATCCGTAGATGCGGTTACGGTGCGTTTCGGAGGCTACAAGACGGCCGAATGCCGTTTTGCGCTGAGCATAGACGGACGGTATTTCTTTTTTAAAAAGGTTCAAAGCCGATGCAAAAACCTGACCAACTCCAAAGGCGTTAAGATCGTGTGTACGCCCGATATGGCGGTATGTAAAACGCGCAAAGAACTTATCGATGCGGTAACGCACGCCGATACCTCTTCTTCTATGCCGTCGTGGTGCAATAGCCGTTATCTAAATAAAACGGAGCATTTGATTTGTTCGGATGAAACTCTTAGCGCTTTAGATAAGAAACTTGCCCAAATATACGGTGCTTCTTTGGCTAAAAGAGATGATGCGGCGCAACACGCGTGGCTTAAAGAGCGTGATGCGTGCGGTGTCGATAAAGCGTGCGTGCAACGGCTTTACGAAAGCAAAATAGCGCAGTTGCAAACGGGCAAGAAGCCGTATGATGCGCTGTTGTCCGCTATTGAGGATAATCCCGAAAATGCCGCAAAATGGAGTGAGGCGCAAAAAAACGACAGAGATTTGGTAAAAGAAGCGGTAAAGCGCAACGGTTTGGTGCTTTACTATTTGGACAATCCGGCCTATTTGGATGATAGAGCGCTTGTCGCAGCGGCCGTTAAAAGCAATCCGACGATTTTTAAATATGTCTCGCCTCGCTTAAAAGAAGACAAAGCGATTGCTTTGGAAGCGGTGCGCCAAAGAGGGATGCTGCTTGAGTTTGCTGCAGAAGATTTGAAAAACGACCGTGACGTCGTTTTTGCGGCGATAGAGAGTTATCCCAAAGCATTGTGTGTTGCCGGTTCGAAGATACGCAAAGATATCGATACGATTGCCTATGCGATGCGGCGCAACTATGTGATGTTTTCTTGTGCCGACCCGTCGCTTCTTTCGGTCGATCAGCGCTCTATGCCGGCACAGTATCGCAGATGTTACGGATGTCACGGAAGAGTGGGTGAGATAAAAGCGCTTGGGCGTTCGCGCGTGCTTGCCAAGATGGGAAAAGATGCGATATTGCGCGCGTTAAAAGCCTATAAAGAAGGAACGTATCCCGGCGGTTCGTCGATGATGAAGCGGCAAGTGCGTGATCTTTCTTCGTTTGACATGCAAGTGATTGCACGCTATTTGGACAGCTGGACGCGCACATCCGTACAAAAGCAGTGGGAAAAGGTGAAGCGACGCTATACGCCGTCAAAAGCTAATATGTCGGCGCATAAACGGATCGATAAAAAATACGTAGTACATAGCGAAAAAAAGGCGGTATCGGATCCGATCGATATGCAAGTGCTTTCGGTCGTGAAACGTACGATGCATCGGGTGTTAAACAGAGATATGCGCGCGTTTGAACATATTACCGATAGCGGGCGTATCTATCCCGCCGAGACCGTAAAACGGTTTATGGGAAGCGAGCGTGCGTGGAAGAAACAATTTGCGTTTCTTGAAGGGCAAACGCATCGTGATATCGATACGCTGGCAATAAGCAAAAAAGCAAAAAAAGATAAAGAACGTACCTGCCGCATCATGGCAACGGGAGAAAAAATTCCTTGCAAATCGCTGCAATACTGTTTTACGATCAACGGCAAGCCTATAGGCAAAGACGGATGTAGCGATTTGTACTATATCGGCGGAAAAATCTATTGGGAACCTTTCGGGTGGTGATATTTATCTTTGTAATATCGTAAGTTTGCTACAATGGCAATGCAATCTCAATAACAGGAGGAAGGAATGTCCTTTCGTAAAATTGTCATGGCATTGATGCTTGTACTTCCTATGTGGCTTGTTTCCGCCGAATCGGTTCAAGTAAAAAAAGATTACAGCATCGATGAGATGGTTCAGATCTTCAAAAATGAAGGTTACGTGGTGGAAAAAGTTTCCAATAGAATTTTTGTCATTAAAATTAACGGCAAAAAATATATGATGATTCGCTACGATGACGGCGATTTGCAAGCACACTATGCTTTCGGCGGTGTGAAAGTAACGTGCGAAGATATGAATACTTGGAACCGTGATAAACGTCTTTCAAAAGCCTATCTTGATAACGACGGCGATCCGGTGCTTGAAGCCGACTTGCTTTCCGATGGCGGATTGAGCAAGGAAAACTTTACGGAGTTTTTCGACGTGTTCCAAAAGTCGGTCAATTCGTTCCGTGTCTTTTTGCTAAAGCACGACAAATCGTAACTTCTTCTTAGGCGGCAACGCCGCCGTTTGCGCTTCGTCATATCCGCCGTAACTTTTTTGCAAATTCGATATTTCCTTTTAAACAAGCTTTTTGCTTGAGTTATGCCAACGGTGTACGTACATTTCGGCTAAATGAAAATCAAGCGCAAAGCGCAAACGAGATCATCAAACGAAGCCGGTAAGTTTTTTCCGCGTTTTTTTATGTTGTAAACCAATTTCTTTTGACGCAACTTAGCCGTGTGTTATTAAGGGGTGTAGCATGATCGCAACACCGTGTAGCAAACCGAGTACAAACAGATCAAAAAAAACCGCCTGCACGATTCGCATGGCACCAAATTTCGCAAAAAACGAACTTACATACCATCCGATGCCGCCGCCTATTAATAATACCATCCCCGTTGCGTCGAAATCTTTGCCCACGGCTACATAGATCGCCACGGCTATGAGTAGTGCCGGAAGGAAGGCATACATAAGATCTTTGTTGTGCATGTGTACCATAGGGTCAGGTTCAAAAGTCGTTTGACGAAGCACCTCATAAAGAGTGAGACTTCTTTTTTGTAAAGCCCCTTTTTTGCGCGTTGCCCACTCTTTCTCCAGTCGCTCCAAAAAGCGATAGAAATAATAGGACGGGTCGCTTTTATCGGCTATTTCGTAGCCGTTGTTCTTGTGTTTGCTCAACGTAAATTCGAATGTATACGTACGGCTTTTTTCTCCTGCTTTTTTGATCTTTACCGTGGCGATGATCTTGCGAGGATGATAAGAACTTTCATGTATCTCTTGTACCTTTTTAACGACAAAGTTCTTTTGGATATCTTCGATCTCATCGTAAAGATAGATTCCTTCTTGAGGATGGTCGTAGTTAAACTTGACGGCCGCGTAGTACGCGCCTTTAGTGCCGATAAAGTAATTTATGGCGTGCAGAACCTTTTGTAAGTCTTTGTATATGATAAAAAACGACACGACATAAGCCATAAATGCTATCACCCCTAAAAGCACAAAGGTAAAAACGGATATTTCCGTATTGTTCCATACAGCCGTCCCGACGATTAGCGTGACGATAAGCGTCCACGCGATATGCGCGATCTTGCGTTGCCGCACTTCTTTTGCGGAGATGACGGGATGTTCGCTTGGTGATGTGAGATTTGATCCGCGCTCTATTATTTCACCGATCTCTTTGGGAGGTTCGATAAAATAATATGTTTTCTCCATCGGCATCCTTTGAAACAAACCTTATGTTCGTCGTTTTGTTTTACCGTATCCTCTACGCTGTTTGGTCTCGCCGCGTTTTCCTTTGGCATAGCAACTATCACAGATACTAAAACGGTACGAAATATCCAGCACCTTGCCGCAGCGGCGGCAGGTTTTGGTAAAGGTGCCGCGCCTTAGAGAGTTTTCGATAAAGCGGTTAAGACGCACGCGGGTTTCTTTGGCCTTTTGGGTGTCGGGAAAAAGCTCGGGAAATTTGAAGCTCAGCCACAAATAGAGCGAAATCTCGCGCACGCGATCTTCGGCTTCAAGCAGCATTTCGTTGGTATGGGCAAATTCGGGCAGTTCACGCGGCGGAATGAAAAGCACCGGTTTGCCCGCTTCGATGCGGCGGATGTAGCGGTGAAAAACCGCTTCGATGTAAGGCGAAGAGATGCTTGCGGGCGCGCAGGCAAGATGATAGCGCGTTTGCAAATCCAGCTCATATTCATCCACGATGGCGGCAATTTCTAACATACTTTCGATGTTGGCCGCGACAAAGGGGCCTTCAAACTCCATATTGTCCGCAAAAAAGGTCAAAATCTCCGTAAGGTTTTCGGTCTCAAGAATCTCGCCGATAAGCAGCACGTGCTCCAAGCTTGCCATCACCGATACGGGCAGCTCCAGCGCAGAAGGGGGCGTGTGCAGCGCTTTGCTTATCGTACGCAGTACGGAAGATTCCAGCGCACCGACATAGCCTTTTTCTTCCAGCCCGAAACGCCCCGCGCGTCCGGCGATTTGTTGCACTTCGGCAGGTAATAGTTCGCGCCGTTTAAGCCCGTCGAATTTGTTATCTTTGGCAAAAAGAATCGTTTTGACGGGAAGGTTCAGCCCCATTGCAATAGCGTCGGTGGCTACCAACACGTCGCTTTCACCCTCACGAAAACGGCGTGCTTCTTCGCGGCGCACTTCGGGCGAGAGGTTGCCGTAAACGACGCTGACGCGGTGACGGCGGCTAAGTTGCTGTTTGAGTGAGAGCACGTCGCGGCGCGAAAAGGCCACCACGGCGGTTTTGGGTTCGATATGGCGTAGCGGCGTGGGAGAAGAAAGCATCTCCAGCGGGTTTTTACGCTCAAAGCGTACAATCTCCAGCGGCTCTTCGAGGTAATCGCACAGCGCTTCGACAATGCCCAGCGCGTTTTCGCTGCCCGTTACAATGACGTGTTTAGCCGGTGCGCCGATAAGGGCGTTGGCCCACGCCCAGCCGCGATCACGGTCGGCAATCATTTGAATTTCATCAATGACACATACGTCCACATCAAGTGAAGCGTTCATCATTTCGATGGTAGAAGCGATATGGGTGGCTTCTTCGTCTAAAATCTCTTCTTCGCCCGTTACCAGTGAGACGCGCACGCCTTGTTTTTGAAGCGTCTCGTAGCCTTCAAGCGCAAGCAGGCGCAAGGGAGCAAGGTACGTCCCCGTCGTGGCGGCTTTGAGGTGTTGCATCGCCGCGTAGGTTTTGCCCGAGTTGGTAGGACCTACGTGAAAGGTGATGCGCCGCTTGAGCGTGCGTGCCAGCGGAAAGAGGCGTTTAAAGTCGCGGATGGTCTTGGCAAGCAGTGCTTCGCGTTTGTGTTTTTCCAGCAACGGTTTGACGTATTCGCCGAAATGATAGAGCACGCGGCGTTTGGTCTTTTCTTTAAAAACCAGCGTGCGGCTCGATGCGATTTGCGGGGCGATAAAACGCGTGATGTGCTCTTGAAGTACCGTCTCATCAAGCTCCAGCGGTGCGGCAAGCTCACGCATCTCGTCAAGCAGTACGTGCACGGCGGCGTTAAAATGGGCGATGAGTTCTTCTTTGCGTGCGGCGATGTCGGCTTTCACGGGCGGAAGCTTGCGTTGCCACAGTTGCGCGTAGACAAAGCGCTTTTCGTACGCGACGCTTATAAAAA
>Ga0256843_1002598_pt1 | contig 13055 bp, 14 predicted proteins | sample AlvinellametaG_FD_191572 | JGI IMG/M metagenome (GOLD analysis project Ga0256843, IMG submission 191572) | Pompeii worm associated microbial communities from hydrothermal vent at the East Pacific Rise, Pacific Ocean - Alvinella | ecosystem: Host-associated > Annelida > Integument > Unclassified ... | reverse complement strand
TATAAAGAGTTGAATGAATTTCAAAAGTTTGCTATAATACAAAACTCAAAAAACCCATTCAAAAGGCTGTAAAAAAATGAATAAATATCTTAAAGAATTAGTAGAATTAAATAAATATGATAAAAAATTAGCAGAATTAGTGCCATTAGAAGCAAATATTAAAAAACCTCTTACAACATTAGAAAATAAAGTAAAAACTTTAACTGCAAAACTTGAAAAACTTGAAGAAGAGATTAAGAATTTAATCCTTAAAAAAAGTAAAAATGAACTTTTAATATCTGAATTAAAAGAAAAATTAAATCAAATTGCTGAAAAAACTGCAAAAGTAAAAACAGCTAAAGAAGCAAAAGCACTTGCTTTAGAAGAAGAATTAGCAAAAGAACAAATTGATAGTGCAAATGAAGAAATTACAAAATTTGAAAATCAAGTAGAAATTAAAAAAGAAGAAAAAGAAGAAATTAAAAAAGAGATTGAACAATTAGAAGCTGAAATTATAATAGTTCAAACTGAAATCCAATCAAAACTTGATGTATTAGAAAAACAAAAACAAGTAATTTTTGAAAATAGAGATAAATTAATCAAAGATATGGATCAAAATATTTATAAATTTTATGAAAAAATTAAAAAATGGGCAGGGAATACTGCAGTAAGTCCTGTAAGAAAACAAGCTTGTATGGGATGTTATATGAAAATAAACGAAAAAACTTATGCTGATGTAATTAAAGCAGAAGAAATTACTACGTGTCCTCATTGTGGAAGAGTTTTATATATAGAAAACGAAGAAACAGAATAAAAGGTTAGAAGGGTGAATATAATTTATTATATCCTCACCCTTTTTATTTATATATTATCACTTCCTTTTTTATTACTTTTATCATTCAAATCAAAATATAAACTTTCTATTCCAGCAAGATTTTTTCTTATTAAAAATCCACCATTTAAAAAAACTTTACACCATTTTCATAGTTGTAGTTTGGGTGAGACTAAAGCATTAAAACCAATATTAGAACAATTTGATGAAATAAATTTAAGTGTAATTACAAATACAGGTTATGAAGAAGCAAAAAAGTATAAAAATGCAAATGTTAGATTTTTACCTTTTGAGATTTTTATCCCTTTTTGGTATAGACCTTGTAAGAGTTTAGTAGTGGTAGAGGCTGAACTTTGGCTTATGCTTTTTGTAATAGCTAAAAAAAGATGTCAAAAAACAATCCTTATAAATGCAAGAGTATCTGATAGAAGTTATCCTAAATATATGAAGTTTAGATGGTTTTATTCACATCTTTTTAAATATATTGATATTATTTTTGCTCAAAGTGAAGTTGATAAACAAAGATTAGAATCTTTAGGTGCAAAAAAAGTAATAGTAGCTGGAAATATAAAAAGTGCTGTAGATTTTAATATTACAAAAAATTATAAAAAACCAAAAGATAGATTAATTGTAGCAGGTAGCACACATAATGGTGAAGAAGAGATAATTTTAAATGCTTTTAAAAATACTAATAATTCTAAACTTGTAATAGTGCCAAGACATCCAGAAAGATTTGATGAGGTATATAAAATAATAGAAAATTTTGCTAATAAATATAACTATTCTTATGGAAAAATAGATAATGGATTTGATAAAGATATTATTTTAGTTGATAAAATGGGAGAATTGATCAATCTATATGCAATAGCTGATGTTGTAATTCTTGGAGGAAGTTTTGTAGATAATGTAGGAGGACATAATCCTCTAGAAGTAGCTTATTTTAATAAACCTTTAATATCAGGAAAATATATTTTTAATCAGTATGCATTGTTTGATATGGTAGGGGATAGTTATATAGTGGAAAATATGAAACTTTCAGAAATATTAAATCAAAAATTACATAAAAGTTACATAAAAAATAGAGTGAATTTAGATATAATCTTAAAGGAAATAGATGTTTAATATAAAAAATGGGAGTGTTACTTTTAAAATTAAGGCACAGCCAAATTCTTCTAAAAATAAAATTGCTGGGATTTATGGTGATGCTATTAAAATTAATATAAAAGCACCAGCGGTAGAAGGTGCTGCTAATAAAGAACTTATTAAATTTTTATCAAAACAATTTAAAATATCAAAATCTGATATATATATAAAAGGTGAAACTTCCAAGCAAAAATTTATCACTTTACCTATAAATGAAAAAGTGGATGAGTTTATAAAGGAATATAGTTGAAGATTGAAAAAAAGTTATTAATATATATATTTTTAGTTCCCATTATTGGTATGATTGTTGGTATGAGTGGTGGAATGTACCTTATGAAATATTCTTCTAATCTATCAAAAGAAGAGGGGACGAAATTTTTAAATGAAAGAGAAATATATCTACAAAAAGACAAATTAAAAATTTTAGTAAATAGTGTAATACATGATATTTATATACTACATTTAACTTCTAAAGATTATATAAATAAAATAAAAGAATTATATCCTCCTCATGGTGATAGTTATATATTTATTTATAAAATTTATAATATTGAAGGTGGAAAACAGTTTGCAAAAATGCTTGTAAACAGTAATGAGAAAAATTTGGAAGGTAAATTTATTAGTTCTAATTATAAAGATATAAATGGATTTGCTTTTAGAAAAAAAATGTTATCTTTAATTAGAAAAGATGGGGAGGCATTTGTAGAATATTATGATAAAAAACCTTATTCAAATAAAATTACTAAAAAACTAACATATTTTAAATATTATAGACCTTTAAATTTAATTGTTGCAAGTGGAGTTTATTTAGATAATATACAAAAAATTGTAAATGAATACCAAAAACATTTAGACTCTTTAAATAATGAGATTATTAAAAAATTTATTTTTATTAGTCTTATAATTTTTATTATTACAATATTTTTTACTATAATTATTGCTAATATTATTTTAAAAGAATTTAATAAATTTAGAAAAACTATACAATTAAGTGAAAAAAAATTAAAATATAAACTTTATGTGGATGAACTTACAAAATTAAAAAGTAGAAAAGCATTAGTAGAAGATATAGAAAATGAAAAATTTAGTTGTTTAATTCTTATAGATATTGATAATTTTAGAAGTATAAATCAGTTTTTTGGTGCTGAAATAGGTGATAAATATTTAAAATCATTTGGAAGAATTTTAAAAGATTTTAGAAAACAATTAAAAGAAACAATATCTATTCATAGAATTGGTTCAGATGAATTTGCGATTGAATTAAAAAATTCTAATTATTTGAAAGCTAAACAAATTACTGAAGATTTATTTAAATTTTGTACAATGCAAAAAATTAAAATAGATAATGAAATTTTTGATATAGATGTAACCATTGTTTTTAGTGATTTTCCAAATCCTTTAAAAAAAGCACTATTAACTTTAACTTATGCTAAAGAAAAACATCAAAATCTTTTATCTTATAGACAAATAAAAGATTTTACAAAAGAACAAGAGTTTTTTGAAGTTAAAAAAATGTTAAAAATGGCAATAAAAGAAAAACAGATAAAACCTTTTGTTCAAGCTATTGTAAATGATGAAAGAAGAGTAATAAAATATGAACTTTTAATGAGAATAGTTACTTCAAATAAAGTAATTCCTCCATATTTTCTAGATTATGCAAAAAAAGCAAAACTTTATACAAAAATATCATCATTAATGATTGAACAATGTTTTGAATTTATTAAAACTACAAATGTATTATGTTCTATAAATATAGATATTCAAGATATTGAAAATGAAGATATTGTTGCTGAATTAAAATCATATATGGTGCAAGTAAAAAAACCTGTAGTATTTGAAATACTTGAGAGTGAATCTTTTAAAAATTATGATAAATTGAAAGAATTTGTTAGTGAGTTTAGAAAATATGGGGCATTAATAGCTATAGATGATTTTGGTAGTGGTTATAGTAATTATAATGAAATTTTAGAATTAAGACCTGATTATATAAAAATTGATGGTAGTTTGATTAAAAATATTAATGACTCTACAGAGAATCTGATTTTAGTAGAGTCTATTTTATTTTTAACAAAAATGATAGGTATTAGAACAACTGCTGAATTTGTAGAAAATGAAGAAATATTTAAAAAATTAAGATCACTTGGAGTAGATGAATTTCAGGGATATTATTTTAGTAAACCAGTATCAGTAAATGAGATAAAAGATTAATTTATCTCATAAATGATAGTTGTTTTTTTCTTAGTTTCTTGAATCTCTTTTAGATTTAAATTTGGAATTATTAAATTTAATAATTCATTTTTATTTTGAATATTATTTTTTGCCATCTCTTTTAATACAATTCCTCTATAAGCTTTAGCCCAGTGGCTTACTACTTTTCCATTTTTTATAAATTTCATAGTTATATATTGTTTATTTGGTTTATAAAACTTATCATAATGTCCAGCTCTTAAATCTAAAATTTCATCATCTAAATATTCATCTAAAGTATTGCTAAACTCTTTTTTATAATATTTATCTATTTCTATATTTGGTAAATTTCTACCTTGTTTCATTCTATATATTGGAAGTAAATCATCAGCTTTAATAGGTCCAAAAAGATTAGAAAAAATGATAGTATTTTCATCTATATATTTTTGTGAATTTTTATTTAAAGAGTTATATTCAAGATAGTCATAAGCAACACCATCATATCTCTTAATTGCTTTGCAAGTTTTTTCTTTAAATATATCTATTTTAAAATCAACTCCATTTTTTATACCAAAATATTTATTTAATTCTTCATCATTTAAAGAATGGATATATTTATTATATTCATCTAAAATATATTTTCTTTTTTCGTAAAGTTCTGGGAAAATAAAAGAGTTTTGATTTATAGGTTCATTTGTAGCAAGGGTAGTCTTACCCTCACTTGGTGAAAAAAGTATTTTCATTAGTTACCTTTTTTTTAGTTATTATAGCAAATTATCTAATATATGTTATAATTATATACAAATACATATAAGGATAGATATATGGCAGTAGTAAAAAAATTATTTAATTTAGATGAAGCAATAGCAAATGAATTAGAGTTAGTAGCTAAATCTTTACATACAACACAAAGAGAAATAGTAGAAAAAGCTTTAGATTTTTATTTTGATTATACAGATAATATAGTAGCTGATAAAATCTGTAAAGATATTGAAAATGGTGAAATGAAAACTTATTCAAAAGATGAAACATACAAAAAATTAGGAATTAAACTGTGAATCTAGAATATTCAGAACAAGCCATAAAAGATATGCTTAAATTTAATGAAGTTGATAGAACTTTGATTGCTAAAAAGATAGAATATTTAGCTGATAATTTTGATATTTTAAAAACATCAAAAAAAGTTACAGAATTAAAAGGGGAATTTCAAAAATATAGATTTGTAGTAGCTAAAAAAATTCGTGTAATTTTTACTATTAAAGAAAATAAAATTGTTTTATTAGTTTTAAGAGTAGGGAAAAGAAAAGATATTTATAAAGATTTATAGAGTTTTAAATCAGTTTTTTCCCTACTCTTTTTATGTGTTCGAGTAGATTTTGGTTTTTTATTTTTTCTAAATTTACAATATCAAAAAAATATGGTAAAAAAGTTTCTTCATTTAAAATATATCTTATTTTTCTTTCATCTCCATTGATAGCTATATCAATATCACTCCCTTTTTTGTAATTTCCCTTAGCACGAGAGCCAAAAAGGATTGCTTTTGAAGTATGTTTTTTTAAAATGTTTTTAATTTCATTTAATTCTTCATCAGTTAATCCATACAACTCAAATCCTTAAATTTTATATATAGATTATTTAATAAATCAAAATATTCATTTTTAATTTTACTATAAATTTCATCTGCTTCATCTTCATCATAAGTATGAACAGTTAAATTTCTATCTTTTAGAGCAAATAACCAAATATCTCCTTTTTCTATAAGTCCATAAGAAAAAGCTTGTTTGATAGTTTCTCTTGGAGATTTTACTTCAAATCCTTGAAATTCTAAATAATCTTTCATCATTTTCCAAGCTAATTCAAATGTAATTTCAAAAAATTGAATAGCCCCTGCTTCTTCTATAATAGAAGGATTTTCAATAGATATAGCTTGTTTTAGTAATAAAAAAGATTTTTCAAAATTTTCAAATCTTTGAATATATCTTATATCTTGCATTTAATCCCTTTTTTCTAATTTTAACATAAGTTTATCATAATTCTAATTGCTCACTAATATCTTTTATTAGTTTACTAAGTGGTCTTTTATGTAAATCTTTATCATCTACATATCCACAAGTTATAAGCCTTAGCACATCTTCTTTATTTTTAAATATATTTGGATATTGATTTGTTAATTCATCTATATAAGTATCAGAATAAATTTCTCTTTTTTGGATAAGTTCTAAGACGATATCTGTGTGTTCGTTGTATAAATGTTCTAAATTAAATATTTCAATATGATTATTTGCTTTTTCTTTATTACTTTTAATATCAAATTTTATCTCAATATCAGATAAGTTATTATATTTATATTTGAATTTTACACTATCATTAAAACTTTCTTCATATGGATAAAAAATATTTTCTTGTTTAGATGATTTTCTTTGATTACAAACATTACAACTTGGAATTAAATTATAAATACTAATTGCTAAATAAGGATATTTGCTTTTATCAAAAAAGTGGTCAAGTTGTGCTGTAGTTTCTTGTTGATTTTTTTTTGTAAAGTTAAAAATATAATTTCTATTGCAATAAGGACAAGTTTGAATATTAAGTTTTTTTATGAAATTTTTACTTGCAACAGACTTTCTAAAACTTTCATATAATTTTATAAATATTTCTTTTTCATATGGATTAACTATAATTTTTTTATTATCTATTTTTTTAACAATTTTTTTTATTTCATTATATTCTAATAAAATGAAATCTAAGAAATCTGTATTAAATAAATTATATATAATACATTCATAATCTTTTAATTTATGAGTTTGACTTCTTATAAAAAATAATTCAATTTCTTTTTTATAAAAGGATTTGATTTCATTAGTAATATTTATTTTTATCATATATTATTCTTTCTTAGTATTTCCATACGGTGTTTTAATAGTTCAATTTCTTTTTTTAACTCATTTATCTCATCAATTTTACTTAATCTTTTACTATCAAGCATTTTTTGAAGTTGTCTTTTTATGATAGGCTCACCTATTTTAGAAATAATATTTTTAGCTTCATTATTATTTTTAATTTCTGATTTTTCATTATTTAAAAATTTAATAACTTCATTTATTTTACTTTTAGCAAATTCACCAATAAGTCCATCATTCATAAAAAATCCGTGAGTTAAAAGAGTGTGAATGTTTGCTCCAAAGGTATTAATATCTACATCTATTTGCTTTCCATTTTTTAAAAATATAATATTTTCTTTTGGAATATCTGAAAGTAAAAATGAGGAATGGGTTGTGAAGATAAAGTGGAAAGTTTGTTTTTTATCCTTAAATGTATCTATTAAATAGTTTAATAATTTTTTTTGCCATTCAGGATGAAGCTCATTCTCTATTTCATCTAATAAAAATATAAATTCATTATTTTTTGATTTTCTTATTATCTTTTCTATATAAAAAAATACTCTTAATACGGATTTTTCTCCACTACTTAAATCATTATAAAAAATATTTTTATAACTATCTTTAAAATTTATATTAAAACAATTGGGTAATTCTTCTATTATAAAGAAATTTGTTTTAAGAAAATTAATGTTAATATTTAAAGGGAAAGTAAATTCTTTTGTATTTGTCTGTATCAATTTATCAAATTCTTGTAAAGAGTTAATTTTATCAATATACTTTAATAATTTTTTAATTTCATTCTTAGCAATTGTATTTCTTTTAAATGTATCATAAGGTTTATCTTCTACTAAATAGTTTTTTATGTATATATCAATAAAATTTCTAATATCTTTTAAAGATTTCACAAAAGATATATTTTGAATATTTCCATTTAAAGAAAGAGAATCTAATATTATAAGTATATACAAATAAATATAATATATAAAATATGTTTTTATATTCCAATTATCATTTTTTAAATATAGAGAGTTATATCTATTTTTTAATTCAGAAATTTTTTGACTATAAAATTGATTATATTGGATTAAAATTTTATCAGGTTGAAAATAATTACCAAAAACTTTTGTATGTTTATTATTTAAAATATAAAAAATAATATTTTTCATATCATCAAATTTCATATCTGTTAATTTTAATAATTTATTAGGATAAAAGTTTTCTTTATTATCAAAATCATTATTTTCTTCAAGATTATACTTATATAGAAATATATTATTGTATATGTTATTTCTATATTCATAATTTTGATTGTATTTATTGTCTTTATCAGGAAAAGTAGGTAAATAACAAGAAATTATATTTCTATCATTTATAATTAAATTAAATATATTACTAAAAACATATAATTTATCATTATATTTGAAGATTTTAATATATTTACTATACCAATTTTTAATATTTAAACTAAATATAAGTTCCAAAACCCCACTCTTCCCAGCTCCATTTTTCCCGACAATAGCAGTTATATTTATATTATCTGGAAAAATAGATTGATATTCTTTCTCTTCAATACTTAACTCCCCATTTTCATATTTACACTCAAACCGAGGGCTAAAATTAAACCCTTGATTTTTTATATTTTTATACTCCTCTATCCACAAATAAACAAGTTCCATCAATTACTACCCTCATCAACTTTAACCAATCTAAAACCAACTTTATCAGATAAATAATTGTCATGTGTGCTTTCATCAGAACAAATAGGTGCCATTATCATAGAAGGAGTATAAAACCAAATATCATTACTTGACTTATTACATCTATCATATGTATAGTAATATCCATTCTCAAAAATAGAATAATAAAATTCATTATACATAGGATATTTAAAATCATTCATATATAAATACCTCTCTTTAAATTTGGGTAATTCATATTTTTTATTATATTTTTCTTCTAAAAATTTTATAAATCTATTTATCATTCTAATATTCATACCAGTGGCTTTATTTTGTTTTTTATCTTCATCTACTATAAATTTTTTATTTTGATATATTATTGCACTTTTTTCTGTATCAAATAATATATCCTCATCCAAAATAGTATATATTTTTCCTTTCTTAATGACTACCTTGTTTTTTAAATAATCACTATTTAGAAATTCAACAAACTGCTCATTATTTACAGGTTTTACCATTATTTCCATATCTTCATCATCAGTTGGAAAAGTTGCTTTAAATAATTCAAAATCAAAAACTTCTTTTCCATATTCTATAAGTTCATAAGTAAAATCAATATTATAATATTTAAATAGATATTCAAATAATTTCTCATCCATATATCTATTGTTTGTTTTTTTGAAATATAAAAAAAGTCCATTTCCATCTTGTTTATGAAACATCTCAAAAATTTTAATTAAATCTTTTTTTTCATCTTCTGTGATTTTAAACATCTCAAAATAGTTATCAATTACAGCTTTTTCATTTTCGTGATATTCTCCATCTTTATTAGCTATCATCATAGCATCTATCATAAAGTTGTATTTTATCTCTTTGTTCATAAAAGCTTTCATCATTTCTAATATTGCTTTTTCATCTGGGTTTTTTGCAAATTCTATAAAACTATCTAAAAGCTCATCACTCAATCCAAAACTATTGATTAGAATTGATAGATACTCTTTTTCTTCATCTTTTATATTTTCATCTGCTATCATTATAAGTGATAGTCCATTTAGATAATGGATTTTTATCTCATCATCTAACTTCGCTACTGGGTGTTTTTCAAAGCTTAGTGTTTGAATTTTTACTTTGTTTAATAAATTTAATAAATCCATAACTATTCCTTATCTTCTAATACTAAAATTTCATCATCTTTTTTTGGAATATCTACTTTATTTTGTATTTGTGGTGTGTTTTGTGATTCTAATTGTTTTTCTAAAAATTTAATTCTATCTAAAACAATATTTGATGATTGTTCTAAAATCAAATCTTTTGATTTAATTGCTGATTCTACCATCATTTTTTGTCTTTCGTGAAGAGCTGAAAGTTTCTTTTCAAAAAAGCTAATGTTTAGTTCTATTTGTTTATCGATAGATTTAGCATATAGTTTTGCTGATTGACTTTCTGGTTCAAATTTATTTAACATTTCAAGCATTTTAGGAAGTTGAGACATATTGAAGTTATCATTATCTTTCATTATCTCTTTTTCAAAGTCTAAATATAATCTTTCTATCTTTTCTACTATTTCAAAATGCCCATTTTCTATAAGCATAAGCCTTTCTTGTGCGATTTTATTTAATGCTATCATCATCTCTTTTAGAGTATTTGTGCTTTGCTCAAACCCTTTTTGGTGTGCTTCGATTATCATCATTTGCATTTCGTTATTCATCTGGATAATCTCTTTTTGAGCTTCTATCGCTTTATCCATTCTTTTAGCTTCAAGCTCTGCTACTTTTATTTTATCTGGTTCATAAATTGTCTGTGTATTTGTAGTTTTTTTAATAGTTGAAGTAGTATGTGAGATATTTTTTTCATCATCACCTAAAACTTTTTTTAATATCATTTTACCTGTGTCCCATAAATCTCCTAACCAACTCATCTTTATTCTCCTTTTTCTAAATCTTTTTGCATTTTAAACATAAGTTTTGAGATTTCCATATCTCTTTTTTCAAGTTCTTTACCATACATTACTATATCATTTAGATATATTTCTAAGTTTTTTGAGTGTAATTCTGCCATTTTTTGATATATCTCTTCAAAAGTTTTACTTTTTTCTTCGATTTCAAAATCAAGTAACTCTGATAAAATTTGATTTAAAAAGCGATAGGATACTTGTGAAGATTCTTTTTTTAGAAGTTCTATAAATCTTGGTTGAAAAGATTGATAGATTTTGAATATTCTATCTTTTGTAGCGATTTCTTGAATAAAATCACTTTTTGGATTTTCTTTGTATTTTGTTATTAATCCTGAACGGATAGTTAAATAAAATTCCTCTAAATCACTTTTAATATCATTTATAATATTAAACATTTCTAAAACCATATTTTCTGAAATTTTACCTATAAAATAAGCTTTGATAAATTTTAAATAAAGTTTATTTAATTTATCTATTTCATTTTTCCACTCTTGATAAAGTTTATCTGTGTATTCTTCTAAATATCCATCTTTTAAAACTTCTTGTAATTTCTCTTTGCTTGTGGTTTTGAAATGCTCATCAAGATTTTGTAGATTTTTGATAGATAAAAGAAGTTTATTAAAAAACTCATTTACTTTTGAATAATCATCAAGTTTTCTCATCTGATCTTCATATAATCTTATGATTTTTGTAGCTGTGAAATTGAAATTTATCTTTTTTTGTGATAATTTTTCATCATTCCAAATTGATAAACTATTGTCTACCTCATCTAAAAACTCTAAACTCTCTGATTTCATATAGATTAGTTTATCTTTTAGATTTTCAAGTGAAAAATCAAACTTTGAAAGTAGATAAGTTTTTATTTCCATCAAATCATCATTATCCATCTCTAAAACTAATAATTCTTTATAAGCATTATTTGAGTCTTTTAGAATTTCTTTGTTTTGAATGATTTGTGTATCTATGATAGATAAAACTTCATCTATAAACTTTACTAAATTTTGAAACTCATCTATATTTGAATAACTTTTCCATTGATTAGGATTAAAAGTTAGTTTTTGTTTTTTTAGTTCTATATATTTAACTATCTCATTTGCTTCATTTAGAGATATTATTTGTTGTGGGTATTTGATAGAAATATTTATTTCTTTTGATAGTGTTTTTAGCTCTTCTATATCAATATTTAAAGTTTTGATAATAGTAGATACCATTACTTTATCCCCATTTGGGGTTATTGTGTTTAGTTTATTTTTTGGATTTAATAAAATAATATATTGTTGAATTTTTCTTGCTTCTTCTGTTGTTATATTTGAATGTGTGTCTTTTACATTAATACCGATTTTTTTACCTATTTCTATAATCTCTTTTGGGCTTTTTCCTAATTCTCTTGCTACTTCTGTAATTTGTATTCTCATAAAATTTCATCTCCTATATTTTTAATAAGATTCAATATTATTTTAAAGGATTCTTTTAAAAGATTATATAGATATATTGTTCCTTAACCTTTTTTCGCTTATTTTATAAGATATTATTTTATCATATTAGTTTCCTAAACAAGCCATAAGGTTATCTAACCTTATAACTAAATCTTTTACCTGCAAACATAGGCACAACTTCACCTACCATTCTTGGTGCTACCCATTCTTCTTCAATAAGTTCTATTTTTTTATTAGCTACTTGTAGGTTAAAGTTATTCATAGCATTATCACTGATAAAAGTTTGAAGTGCTTTTTCATCTCCTTCGAAAAATTCTGCTAAAGAAGGTAAAATCACAGGAGCAGAGAAGATACCAGCTGCACCTTTATATTTATTTTTAAGTGGATGTGGAGCAGAGTCACTACCAAACATCACATTTTTATGTCCACTTTTTACAAGTTCTTGAAGAGCATCTCTATCACTTGCAAGTTTTACAGTTGGTTTACAAAAATAATGCACATTAAGTGCTCCACCACATAAATCATCAAGAGTTAAAAGTAGATGATGAAGTGTAACTGTAGCTTTTAGATTATCATATTTTGTAGCAAGTTCTGCAAGTTCTTTAGTTGAAATATGCTCCATTATGATAGTAAGTTCTGGTAAATCTCTGGCTAATTTTTCGTAAGTAGCAGCAAATTCTCTTTCTCTTTCTAGCATACTCCCATTTGTTTCACCATGTATTGATAGAGGAATATTATATTTTGCTAAAAGTTCTAAAGTAGGATAAATATCTTCTATAGAATTAATACCACTATCACTATTTGTAGTAATACCATCTGGATAAAATTTCATTCCAAAAATATGAGGTTTTAGCTCTTTGATTTGATCTTCAGTAAAATCTTGTAAAAACACATCCATTAAAGGTGTGAATTCATTTTCATCTGCTGTCTCTAAAATTTCTTTTTTGTAGTTTAAAATTCCAT
>Ga0256843_1002594_pt1 | contig 13070 bp, 15 predicted proteins | sample AlvinellametaG_FD_191572 | JGI IMG/M metagenome (GOLD analysis project Ga0256843, IMG submission 191572) | Pompeii worm associated microbial communities from hydrothermal vent at the East Pacific Rise, Pacific Ocean - Alvinella | ecosystem: Host-associated > Annelida > Integument > Unclassified ... | reverse complement strand
TGTAGTAAACCCTGTATTCAAATCTGACCACGGTGGGGCATTCTTTACACCTAATTCAGAGTATATTCTTGAAGCGTGTCAATATGGTGCGCCACTTGACAATAACTATCACCCTATTGAAGAGTACAAAGAGACCTATCGTGGGGGTGTAACGGTTTGGAAATTTGATCCTAAAATAGGAAGAATCCTTCCTGAAAAATCGTTTACTATAGAGATGCCTCCTTATATGCAAGATCTTTCTGATGCAGGGAAAGAGGCAAGTTACGGTTGGGGATTTACCAACTCATTTAACTCTGAAATGTATACAGGTGGTATTGAAAAAGGGCTTCCTCCATTTGAAGCGGGATGTTCAAGAAATGATACAGACTATTTACATGTCTACAACTGGAAAAAACTGGCTGAACTTGCCAAAGATGATAAAAATGTTAAAATTATCAATGGTGCAAGAGTCATTCCTATGGATGTTGCCATTAAAAATGATTGTCTTTTCCTTATTCCTGAGCCAAAATCACCTCATGGTGTCGATGTAACGCCAGATGGTAATTTTATTGTTGTCTGTGGTAAACTCGATACCCATGCAACCGTCTATGATTTTGCAAAAATCCAAGAAGCAATTAAAAACAAAGCGTATGTCGGAAGAGATCCGTATGGGATTCCTGTACTTGATTTGAAAAAGACTATGCATTGTCAAGCAGAGTTGGGACTTGGGCCATTACATAACCAATTTGGTAAAAACTGGAAAGACCAAGGTGAATCTATACCTCTCTCTATGTTGATTCTCAAGTTGTAAAATGGAATTACCAAACCTGTAAAGTAGAAGACAGACAAAATGTCAACTACAATATTGGTCACCTTTGTGGTATGGAAGGTAAAACAGAAGATCCTCAGGGAGATTACATTATCGCTCTAAATAAATTAGCGATTGACAGATTTAACGAAATTGGGCCATTGCACCCACAAAATCACCAATTGATTGATATTCGTGGTAAGAAGATGCAATTGCTTTATGATATGCCAGTACCTCTTGGAGAGCCTCACCAAGCAGTAGCAATTAGAGCCAGTAAATTACATACAGAAGTACGCTATAAAATGGGTACCAATGCCTTTACAGGTAAAGTTCATGAGGGTAAAACACTTGCAGGTCAAGAGAAAATCGTAAGAAAAGGGAACCATGTTTATGTGTATGGAACAGTAGTAAGATCACATATCAACCCTGAACATGTTACTGTCAATAAAGGAGATACGGTTACATTCTATTTGACAAACCTTGAAAGAGCAGAAGATGAAACACATGGATTCACTGTAGACCATTACAATGTGCATACCTCTCTTGAGCCAGGTAAAACAGTAGCCGTTACTTTTAAAGCAGATAGAGAAGGGGTATTCCCTTACTACTGTACAGAGTTCTGTTCGGCACTACACCTTGAAATGATGGGATATTTACTTGTAAAAGATCCTAACAAAAAATATACAGCAGCCAAAAAACTTAAAATGGCGGCAATGAGTCCTGAGCAACTTAAAAATGAGTATGACCAGACTGTTGCAGTAAACAATGCGACAGACAAAGTGATTCAAAGTGTTGTGAAGTTCCTTAAAGAGAACCATTATGAGAAGTATCCAACCATTAAAGCATTGGTGGTAGATGCACTTGACCAGTATGGTAAAATTGCTGAGCAGAAAAAACAGGCAGATGAAGCACTCAAAGCAGGCGATATTGAGAAAGCCATCTTGTTTGAAAATATGATCTGGCAATATATGGTTAAAACAGCTGATGTGGGTATTAGAGCCAAAGACCTTTTGGTTAAAAAAGTAGCCAAACCAATGAGTGATGCTGCTAAACGCGGTGAAGAAGCTTACCTTGAAGGTGGATGTAACGGATGTCACGTTATTGGAAAAGTCTCTTCAGGACCAGACCTTACAGGTGTACTTCAAAGACATGAAAATGGTGAAAAATGGGTAAAAGAGTGGATTATGCATCCTGAAGGTATGTATGATAATCCATATATTCAATCTATGGTCAACTACTTCAACCTCCGTATGCCTAATCAGGGTATGACAGAGAAACAGACAGATGATATTATCGAATATCTCAAGTGGATCGACGAAAACGCAAACCTCTTCTAAAATCTACATACGATAAAGGGCAGAGCCTTGCCCTTTATCCTTTTAACTATAATGTGAACTTATTTCTTTAAAATATAATTTTACTTGATACCTATCAAGCCAAGTTGCAAAAGAATGAGATAGAATATATGCCATAAAAAAGCGTTATTTCAAAGAACTCTCTTAATGTGAGTTTTTTGAAATATCTAGAAAGAAAGGATACATATGAGTTCTTTGGCAAAGTCAAGAATATTTACACTGCTGGCACTGGGGATACTGTTGTACTGGTTTGTGATTCCTGCGGTACTTACACATAATGTTGTTGAAATGGGTCGTCAGGGCAAAGGAGATCAAATTTCTGATCTTACGATGAAAACTTGGGATTTTTATCAAAAAGGTATGTATGTCTCTCCCAATATTCCCAAAGAGGATGCAAACAATCTTAAAAAGATGGTTGAAGATGATATGGAACTCAATGTGGTGACAGCTCCCATATGGTATGTCTCACTCGAAGCGCCAAACTATCCAAAAGATGCCTTTCCTGAGGGGATTCCTGTCTTTTATCACTTTGATGGTTTTTCTGGAGATGTGCATGAGATGAATACAATCAACCACTATATTGGTATGGATCCTATGGAAAGAGGCGCACCCTATTTGCGTATGCTTGCACCTTACGCCTTGATTTTTGTGGCATGGATTATGGCAATGTTTATGATTTATAACAATAGAATTTTTAATCTCTTAATGTTGATTCCTGTGGCACTGCCTGTGGTCTTTATAGGGTTTTACTCCTATTGGCTCTATTGGTTTGGACACCATATGCATGACTGGGGAGCATTTAAAATCAAGCCCTTTACCCCTACAGTCTTTGGAGATGGAAAAGTGGCACAGTTTACCACACACTCCTATCCGACGATTGGTTTTTGGTTACTGCTTGCTATCAGTATCTTGAGTATTTTAGCATTGGCAGCAAAACGTAAATACCAAAAAAGAAAAGCATTTTAAAATGATACAAAAAATCATCGTTTTCCTCTTTGTATTTACTTCATTGTCTCTGGCAGAGAATGTATTGCAAAAAGCAATTGATGATGCAAAAGCGGGGTCACGTTTAGAGTTGCCTGCGGGTATCTATCGGGGGAATATTGTCATTGACAAACCCCTTATTATTGATGGTAAAAACCAAAAAGCAATTATAGAAGGTGAAGGAAAAGGTACCGTCATTACCATACGAAGTTCTGGTGTAACCATTCAAAACCTTACGATTCGTCACAGTGGAGAAGAGCATGAACGGGTTGATGCGGGAGTCTCTCTTAACAAAGTGACACAGTGCAGGGTAGAAAACAATAAAATTGTTGACTGTCTGTTTGGTATTGATATGGCAGAAGTGACCCATTCGGAGATTAACGGGAATTATATTGAATCCAAACCTTTTGATTTGGGAATACGAGGAGACGGGGTACGTTTATGGTACAGCAATGATAACCATTTAAGCCATAATCATCTCTATAAATCGCGAGATTTCGTGGTATGGTACTCTCATGGTAATTTGATAGAAAAAAATCTGGGTGAGTATGGTAGATACTCTCTGCATTTTATGTACACAGGAAAGAATTTTGTGAAAGACAATGTCTATAAACACAATTCTGTGGGTATCTTTTTTATGTATTCGCGTGATACAGTAGCCACAGGGAACTTGATACAAAATTCTATGGGAACTACAGGTTTGGGGATTGGTTTGAAAGATGCCGATAATTTTGTATTAAAAAACAATACCATTATCTATTGTGCAAGAGGATTGTTTATTGACCGCTCTCCCTATGAACCTGATGAAATAAATGTAATTGAGGGAAACCGTATTATCTATAACAGTGAAGGGGTGCATTTTCACTCTCTGAGTTTGCATAATCAATTTTTAGGCAATATTTTTAAAGGCAATATTGAAAATATTATCAATGATTCCTACAATACCAAAGTAACAGAAAACTTTTTTGACGGAAACTATTGGGATGATTATGAAGGTTTTGACAGAAATGGAGACGGCATAGGGGATACTCCCTTTAACTATTACAGTTATGCCGATAAACTCTGGTTACTCAATCCCAATTTAAAATTCTTTTATGGTTCGCCAGTAATTTCTATTTTAAATTTTTTGGCAAAACTGGCTCCGTTTTCTGAGCCGGTTTTGCTCTTGAGTGATAAACATCCCAAAATGTATGAAGGACGGGTATAAGATGGAAGAGAAAGTAGACAAACATACTGCAAAAGAGGCACAGAAAAGACGACACTTTATGAAGCAAATGACAGGTCTTGGAGTGTTGGGAATCGCTGCGGCAGGAGGTATCTGGGCAGCCAAAGATTTTAAACCTGAAAAAGGAAGACTCCGCCCACCTGGTGCCGTACCTGAAGCACAGTATCTCTCTATGTGTATTAAATGTGGGCAGTGTCTACAGGTATGCCCGTATGACTCTATCAAACTTGAAGATATTGATGGAAAAGCAGGTGTTGGAACTGCCTATATTGCGCCACTTGAGAGAGGGTGTTATCTGTGTGAAGCCTTTCCTTGTGTTTTGGCATGTCCTACAGGAGCGCTTGACCATGAAGCTAATGTTATAGAAAAAGTACATATGGGTATGGCAATTGTAGTCAATGGGAGTGCTTGTCTTGCCTTGACAAATGAGAAGGTAACTGCTGAAATGGTTGGTAGAATGTATGACCATACAAAAGTTATTAGTAATCAAGAGAGAAAAAATAGAAAAGTAGAGCGTTTGGCAACCGATCCTGAAAAGGTGATATTGCAAAAAGAGCTTTTAGAAAAAGTGAGTGAACAAGAGGGAAAAAGCTGTAGTTTGTGTGCAGATCTTTGTCCTTTTACCCCTGACCCGAGCAAGGCAATCGGTATGGTCTCTAGAGAAGGGGGGCTTTTCCCTGAAATACGAGAGGCATGTGTAGGCTGTGGAGTCTGTGTAGAAGTCTGTCCTACCAAAGTATTGCAAATACTTCCGTATGCAACGTATGCAGAGGTGTATGAAAAAAACAAAGGAAGTCAAGATGCGTAAGAGCGTAGAGATACTTTTACTTGGGAGCCTCCTCTTTTTGAGTGGATGTAGTGATAAAAGTAGTGAAAATACAGGAGAAACAGCACAGGCAGGAGGGATTGTCGTCACTGAAGGTGCCGTACAAACCTTGAAAAAAGAGGGCGTTTCCAAAGAGAACAGCGGACAGTTTTACTACTCTTACAACAAAGAAAAAAAAGAGAGTGAGTATAATGCCGAAACATCAAAGGTAAGGACAGAGCTTGATGCCTATCGAAATATCAGATCTCCGTATGAGCGGGTACAGATTACATTGATGATTCAGCAACTCAGTCCTGACTATCGTCTTCTCTGTTCTGCCTGTCATGATGATTATGCCAATGGGGTAATTGGGCCGGCACTTCTTGATAAAAATGCCACATTTATTTTTAAGCAGATTAAGGCATTTAAAACAGGAGAGAAGAAAAATGAATTGATGCGTGAATTGGTGAATCGTATTGATGAAAAGAGATTAAAGGCGATCGCAAAAGAGATAGAACGCTTTAACAGAGAAATTCAACAGATGAGGAGTAACACAAAATGAAACATATCTTAGCAGCAATTGTAACGGTATTGGCACTGGGTGCAATGTTTATGATTTATCAGTCAGACAGTCAAGTGCATAAACTAGAAGAGATTCATAAGATGATTGCAAAAACGCAAATTAAAGTCAAGCTTGACAATACCCCTGTCGTGATACAAAAAACGGTAGTAGAGACAATGAGTGATGCAGAAGTTAAACAAGCACAAGAGAAGAAAAAGAAAGCACTCGATGAAAAGCTTCAGGCTCTCAAAAACAAAGCAGGGAATATGGCAAGTTTTAGTGTCAGCCCTCTTTACAAACAAAAATGCTCCTCTTGTCATGGTGTCAACGGAGAAGGGATTATTGGTCCTAAATTGATAGGATTAAGTGCCAAGAGAGTCTATAAAGATCTTACAGACTTTAAATCAGGTGCAAGAAAAAATTATGTGATGTATGGTCTGTTAAGTAAAATGGATGATGCCCAATTGAAAACACTTTCTGATGAAATTGGTTCATTTGAAGCAAAATTGAAAGCACAACAGTAGTCGTTTTATACTGGCTGTAGCCCCTTAAGAAAGGATAATATATGGATAGATATAACGGCAGTCTTAAAGCGTTGATCAATGCACCGCTTTTGAGTACGCTTTACTATAAAACACAAGCAGGTAAATTCAGGCTTACTATCAGGGCGTGGAGATGGTTGAGTATTTTGATTATCAACCTGCTTTTCTTTCTCTCTTTCCATATTGATTTACAAATGGTTGAGGGGACATTGAATGGTTCAAGACTTTTTGGGTTTCACCTGATTGATCCCTTCACTGCATTAGAAATTTTTGCTGCAGAGCACCATTTTCATACCAATGTGATTATTGGAAGTGTCACTTTAATTGTTTTCTATTTTCTCGTGGGAGGAAAAGCATACTGCTCTTGGGTATGCCCTTATGGTTTGCTTAGTGAAATTGGAGAGCATATTCATCAGATACTGGTACGTAAAAAATGGATTAAAGAGCATCAATTTACACCCAATGTACGCTTTGTTTTTTGGGCTATTTTTTTAGCTGCAGCAGCGATTGATGGCTATTTGGTCTTTGAAGTTTTAAACCCCATAGGCTATCTGAGCCGTGCGATTACCTATGGATGGAGTTTGGCACTGGTATGGGTGCTTGTGGTATTGGCAATAGAGATTTTTTATTCAAGAAGAGCATGGTGTAAATATGTCTGTCCTGTAGGAACGACTTACAATATGCTCGGTTGGGTCAGCATGACCAAAGTCAAATGGGATATGAACAAATGTGACCACTGTGGTGCCTGTTTGAATGCCTGTTTTGAAGAGCATGTTTTAGAATTTATTAAACCAAAACATGACAAAGCCCGTATGGAAAAAGGGGTAGAGACTCAATTGGTTATCAATGGTGACTGTACGCTTTGTGGTCGATGTTTTGATGTCTGTCATACCGATGCGTACAATTATGAATTTAGATTGAAGGATCTGGTATAAATGTTGGTTTCAGTTGAGAATGTCAGCAAAATGTTTATGGGTACGAAAGTATTAGACAGTGTTCATTTGAAAATAGCCCATGGAGACCGTATTGCCATGATGGGACCCAATGGTGCAGGAAAAACCACTTTGGTAAGAGCTATGTTGGGATTTTATCATATTGACAGTGGAACAATCAGTGTCAATGGCTTTGATCCGGTAAAGCATAGGGTGGAGGTATTGAAAAATATCAGTTTTATCCCTCAACTACCACCTCCAGTAAGGCTTAGTATCGATGAGCTACTCCTATATGTTGAACGAAGTTCAGGAGTTTTGAGAGAAAAAATCATAGCAGAGTCGGAACGAATGGATCTTGATATCAAAAAGCATCTCTCCAAACCCTTTTTTAAACTCTCTGGGGGAATGAAACAGAAGTTACTCATAGCAGTAGCCCTTTCTAAAAAGAGTGATTTACTGATTTTTGATGAACCTACTGCCAATCTTGACCCCAAGGGTAGAGAAAAATTTTATGAATTACTGACAGAGATAGACGAACACTGTTCTACCCTGTTTATTACCCACCGTCTTGATGAGATAGAAGGATTGGTTAACCGTAAAATATATATGGATTTAGGAAAGGTCGTCGAAGATGAAAAAGTATAGTTTTCTTCTTTTTATCCTTTTTTTTTCTCTTTTGGCTTTTGAAGGATGTGAAAAGAAGCCTCTGGGTGCTGTGGCAAAAATGCACTGGGATAGAGATATGTGTGAACGTTGCAAGATGGCAATTAGTGAGCGAAAATTTGCAGTGCAGGTGATTGACCCTCACTCAGGCAAAGTGTATAAATTTGATGATATCGGTTGTGCAGTATTATGGATGGATGAGATGGGTTTTCCATGGAAAAACCAAGCCATTATCTGGATTACCGATGCAAAAACAGGTGCATGGATTGACGCAAGAGAGGCACGTTATACTGAGGGGGCAATTACTCCTATGGCGTATGGGTTTTCTGCCTATAGTGAAGCCACACTGCCTAAAGGCAAAAAGGTGTACCACTTTAAAGAGGTGAGTAAAACAATTCAAGAGATAGAGAAAGAAAACAGTAAAAAAGTAAGGAACTATTGATGAAAAATCTTCTGCTTATTGCCTATTTAGACGTAAAAGAGTCTCTGCGTTCAAAATGGTTTTATGTCTATTCGGTTGTATTTGGCGGTTTAATGGCACTCTTCTTCATCAGTGGTGTTTCTGATTCGGTGGTGATGGGGTTTACAGGGTTAAGTCGTATGCTTCTTATTTTTATTCAAGTCACCATCATTATTTTACCGATTTTTATTTTGATTACAACGGTAAAATCTATCTCTGGTGACAGAGAGAGTAATGTACTTGAGTATATGCTCTCTTTTCCTGTCTCTTTAAGAGACTATTACTGGGGAAAGATGATGGGGCGTTTTTTAACCGTATTTTTACCTGTATTTCTGGCTTTGATGTTGGGGGTAGTTTTTGGTCTCTTCAAAGGAGGAGATCTCCCGTGGAAGATGGTCTTTCTCTACTCTGGACTGCTTTTCTCTTTGAGTTTTGTCTTTCTCGGATTGGCATTTTTTATCTCGACACTGGTTAAATCTACCGATATAGCACTGGGAGGCTCTTTTGTTGTCTGGATTGCAATGTTGGCATTTATCGATATTGCATTGATGGGATTGATGCTTCAAAACAGAATGGGTGACGGAATGATTGTCACTTTAGCAATGTTAAATCCCATAGAGGTGTTTCGTATTGGGGCAATTTCTCTTTTTGATCCTGAATTAACGGTAATCGGACCGGTTGCCTACTATCTTCTTGATACACTGGGCAGTACTTTCTTAATGATATATGCCATGATATATCCTATATGTATTGGAGCACTGTTAGCCTATTTTGGTTATCTTGCCTTCAGAAAAAAAGATCTTTTGTAAGGAGAGAGAATGAGAAAAATAATGATCAGCTTGCTATTATCTGTTACTATGGGTATTGCAAGTAATTCGTTTGATACCAAAATACTGTTGCTCGATCAAAATGCTACCGATCCTGTCTATCTATTGCCTTTAAAAAAATATGAGAAATGGCTTTGTGAAGCAGAGTTGAAAAATGGTAAAAAGATACAGTTTGTTTCTGTTAAATCACTGATGCAAACCTATTTTCACCAAGACTATTTTCTAAGACATCATTTAATCTCAGCCCCTATTAAAACACTCTATGTGCAAGGGTATATGAGTGGTAAAAGGGTAGATGCTACCAAAGCATTTTATCTCTTTGGCAGTCGATTGACAGGGCCACATGGAGATGATTTGATTCCGTTTGCGTCTGAACAGAATGCAAAACTTTTTATGATGAAATATGGTGGTACAAAAATTTTGCCCTATACTAAAATCACCAAAGGTTTAATCCGATATCTTGATATGTAAGGAGATTACAATGCAACGACCCACCCCGATCAATGAAGAGATTGAATTGAAAAATAATGTCTACATAGAGAGTGATACCGATCTTAAAGGGATCATAACCTATGTCAATGACTATTTTGCAGAGATTTCTGGCTACACAAAAGAAGAGTTAATCGGTCAACCTCACAGTATCGTACGGCATCCTGATATGCCTAAAATTCTTTTTAAAATTTTATGGAACCGTATTCAAAGCGGACACAATTTTATTGCAGCAGTAAAAAATCTTGCCAAAGATGGCAGATATTATTGGGTGTTTACCGATTTTGATCTTTTAAAAGATGCTTCAGGTACCCCTATCGGCTATAAAGCATCACGAAAAAAGATCTCTAAACATGTCACTGAGATACTTGACCCACTCTATAAAAAATTGGTAGAGGTAGAAAAAGAGGGAGGTATGGAAGCTTCAGAGAGATATTTGACAGATTTCTTAAAGTCAAAGGGTGAAGATATCACTGTAGATACTATGCTTGAAGAGATACACCGTCTTTATTAAAAAAATTAACACTAATTTAACATAAAAAGATTACTATACATTATTACAATCATAAGGATATAAAATGAAAAAGATCATAACAGGATTATTACTTTTAGGAGTACTTTTGACATTTTCTCAAGCAGAAATGGCAACTCACGGTAAAAAGATGATGCATATGTTTCAATCGGTACCACAAAGTCAGGCAACATTGCTTCAAGAGGGGAGTGCCAAAGCATTTTGTCCAAAGTGTGGTATGACACTACCAATGTTTTACAAAACCAACCATGCTGCAACTGTAAATGGTCATGTGAAGCAATACTGCTCTATGCACTGTCTGCTTGAAGATATGCAAAATGGTGCGAAGCCTGTAGCAATAAAAGTAGTGGATGTAACGACCCTTCAGTTTATTCCTGTAGAAAAAGCCACTTATGTGGTCGGAAGCCGTAAAAAAGGGACAATGACTATGGTAAGTAAATATGCCTTTGGTACAAAAGAGGCAGCCGAAACTTTTGCCAAAGCCAATGGTGGAAAGGTGACCAATTTTGAAGGTGCATTGAGTGAAGCCAAAAAAGATTTTGCCAAAGAGAGCAAAATGATTGGTAAAAAACAGGCAATGATGGCACAAAAAGGTGAAATGATTTATCATAAAATGTGTCAAAAAACAGATAAAAAATTTGATACAGTTGCCCAAGCCAAAGCATTTATTATCGATACTGGCTTATGTAAAGGTGTACAGGGTAAAAAACTACAGGCTGTGGGACTCTATTTAACCCATAGATAAGAGTCTTGCATAGTTGAAAAGTCTCTTGTGAGGCTTTTGAGAGAGTGGAGTGCTTTTTAAAAAAGAAAGGAAGAGAAAGGTGTTTAAAGGGCTTTTGATTGTAGCAGGAGTGTTGTATGGTCTCTATGGGGCAGAAGAGACATCTGTTAAAACACTCAAATTGATACAAAAGGGAGAACGTATTGCCAATATTATGTGTGAAAAACAGAAACTCCCCTCCGTTTCAGGCACACTCTCTGAAGTAATAGAACAAATCAGGCAAAGTCATGCCTGTCCTTCTCTCTCTCCATCCAAACTGAAAGCGGTAGCCTATTATCTCAAACATGGAAGCAGTATGGCAGAAGATACGTCACATATTGAAGTTCCAAAAAGTGCCAAGTGTCCTGTGTGTGGTATGTTTGTCAGTAAATATCCCAAGTGGACAAGTACCATGACACATGATGGAAAGAGATACTATTTTGATGGGGTCAAAGATATGATGAAGTATTATATCTTTGATGGAGATTTTGTGTATGATCGAACCCATATTGAGCGTATGGAGGTAAGTGACTACTATACCCTTAAAAAAATTTCGGCAAAAAAAGCCTTTTATGTACTTGATTCAACGATATTTGGGCCAATGGGGCGTGAATTGATCCCTTTTGCTACCATGAAAAGTGCAGAAAATTTTTTAAAAGACCATCACGGAAAACGTATTGTCCGTTTTCCTGAAATTACTGCCAAGATGCTGATGCAACTTGATGGATTGGAATAAATTGTGATAAAACCTTTCTTTTTGCTGGTTTCATTGATAGGAGTCTTCTGTATGGGTATTATCATACATTACAACAGCTTTGATAAAAAAAGAGAGATGCAGATACTTGAGAGCATGGTTGCTTTAAGCGGATTCTCCTCCCTCTCTTTGAGTGTAGCCTTTTATGAGCCAAGACTTCCCCTCTATGAGACTAAGCAGAACCCTGCCTATCCTCAAATGCCTCCCATAGATAGAATGGATTTTATTTATGAAAAATAGTGCTATTGGCGAGAATGCGTTTTTTCATTTTCTAACACTGCTTTTATGGAAACAAAAGAGTAAACATATTGGTGCCGTAGGTATCTCTGTGATTATTGTCTTTCTTTTGAGTGCAGTGCTTTTTATCTCTGCTTCGCTTCAAGAGACCCTTTTAAAAACAGTGACACAACAGCCCGATTTTACAATAAGTCGTATCGAAGCGGGAAGGGCAGTCAATACTCCCCTTTCATGGTTAGACCAGATTGTAGAAATAGAGGGGGTAAGCAAAGTAGCACCACGTATTTATGGAAGATACTATTTTGCTCCGCGTGAAAAATCATTTTTAATTGTCGGTATCGATTTTTTTGATGAACAAAATGCCAAAGCACTCAACACACTGCTTAAGGGCTTAGATTTAAAAACCTTTTTATCCCAACCCCATATGCTTGTGGGAGAAGGGGTACGAAAGTATTTGGCAACACACTATTATCACAAGGCATTCTCTTTTAAAACACCCAAAGGGGAGTTTCAATCAGTCTCCATCTATCAGATACTCCCCCAAAAGAGTAGACTCCTTGCCAATGATATGATTTTGATGCCTCTTGAACTTGCCAGAGAGATTTTTGGTTTAAAAGAGAATGAAGTGACAGATATTACCTTTAATGTTCCCAATGACGCTGAATGGGATACAGTGATTGCCAAACTGCATCTGCTTTTTTATGATGTCCGTGTTTTGGAGAAGAGAGAGGTAAAAAAAGCGTATGAAAGCCTCTATAATTATAAAGGAGGACTCTTTTTGATTCTCTATCTTATCAGTATTGTTACTTTTATTATGATTTTATACCAAAGATACTCTATGCTCTACTCTTCAGAAAAGAGAGAGATTGGTATTTTACGTGCAGTAGGGTGGAGTATTGGAGATGTGTTAAAACTCAAATTTTATGAAACGGCTATTGTGATAGTGGTAAGTTTTCTTGTTGGGGTGATTTTGGCCTATATGTATGTTTTTCTGTTTGATGCACCCTTACTCAGTGCTATCTTTTTAGGAGGTGCCAATTTGCCTAACCATGTTACCTTTATCCCTGTGGTCAATATGGGTATTTTAGGTTCTGTTTTTCTCTTTTATGCGGTTCCTTTTATGGCAGCGGTGTTGATTCCTACATGGAAAATT
>Ga0256843_1002593_pt1 | contig 13081 bp, 12 predicted proteins | sample AlvinellametaG_FD_191572 | JGI IMG/M metagenome (GOLD analysis project Ga0256843, IMG submission 191572) | Pompeii worm associated microbial communities from hydrothermal vent at the East Pacific Rise, Pacific Ocean - Alvinella | ecosystem: Host-associated > Annelida > Integument > Unclassified ... | reverse complement strand
GCTTTGAGCTCAAACATACTGTCATCCGGGTAGAGGTGTGCAATATCTGCATTGGACCTGATGACTTTTGCTATGGCCGGATTGGTTCCGATGGGGTTTTCATTGGAAGCAAGCTTTACCACCTCTTCAGGTGCAATCCCGAATTCACGCACTACCAGTTCAATCGGTTTTCCCGCTTCATAGGTTTTGATACCTTCAAGTACTTTGTTGAATTTCACATTTATTCCTTTTTGGGTGGCTATCCACCCTGCATTCAATCTGCTGACTGATCTTTTATATATCATCACGCTCTTTGACGTAAGAGCCCAGCACTTTTATTTCATCTGTATGTTTTGCCAATATATCGGCAATATCCCTGTCATCTTTATGTCCGTTGAACTCCAGGAAAAAGAGTGATTTTCCTTCGACAATATGTGATTTTATTTTGGTCAGATTCACTTTTGCCTTTTCAAAATCATTCAGGAAATCAACCAGTGCACCCGGTTTGTTGGCAAGTCTTACCAGAATGGATGTTTTATCTTCACCTGAAGGCTGATTTTCAAAATTTGAGATTACAAAAAAACGTGTTCGGTTATTGGTATCATCTTCTACATTTTCAAAAAGAATGGGCAGATTATACATCTTAGCCGCTACAGAGGGGCAGAGTGCAGCAGCCGATGCATCTTCTGCAGCAAGTTTTGCCGCTTTGGCTGTAGATTCAACCGGTACATGCTCTATCTCGTCAAGCCCAAGATCCTGAAGAAATTTTCTGCACTGACCAAAAGCGATATCTTTGGAATAAATCTTTGTAACCTTCTTGATATCTTCACTCAGTGTTGCAAAACAGAGATGTACATCAATGACCACTTCGGCAATAATTTTAAGATCATAGGCATCCAGACAGTTGATCGTATCGGTCACGATTCCATTGGAACTGTTCTCTATGGGAACTACACCAAATTTGGCCGTACCTTTTTTTACCTCTCTGAAAACACCGGGAATAGAACTGATAGGCAAATAGGTACTCAATGCACCAAATTTGCTCTCTGCCGCCTGATGGGTAAAACTGGCTTCCGGTCCCAGAAAAGCAACGGCTTCAGGCAGTTCAAGGTTTCGTGCCACAGCAAACATTTCAAGAAACAGTGCATCGATCGCAGCATCGGTCAGTTTACCGTCATTTTGGGATTTGAGCCTCTTAAGTATTGCCTGTTCACGTTCAGGACGGTAAATGGGAGCACCTGTAGTGTTTTTGAGTTCACCTACTTTATCTACAAGATCCATACGCTCATTATAGAGTTTTAGCAGCGTATCATCGATTTTGTCTATTTTTTCTCTGAGTTCATCTAGTGTCATTGGCTCTCCCGTCTGTTATATACTACTTGTCCGTTTTGAGAAATTCTCTCTCCAGTCGTACCTGATCTTCATACGTTTCCCGTCTTCTGATCAACCTGTCTTTACCCGCTTCCAGTGCCACCTCTGCCGGTTTGGGGCGGGTATTGTAATTGCTTGCCATGGTAAAACCGTAAGCCCCTGCCGAATGCACCACAATAAGATCATTGTGTTTCAGAGGAGGAAGCGGTACCTGTTTTCCAAAGAAGTCTCCGCTTTCACATACCGGTCCGACCACATCCGCAGGTGTTTTTTCACCTTCTACCATAACGGCTTCAATACGATGATAGGCATCATAAAGACTTGGTCTGATCAGGTCGTTCATACCTCCGTCAACAATAACAAAGCGCTTGCCGTCATTGACTTTCTCATACAGTACAGAGGTAAAGAACGCACCTGCATTGGCCACCATATAACGACCCGGTTCGCACAAAAGCGTTACATCCAATCCCTTGACCGCTTCAAAAAGTGCCGCAGTATAGTCATGTGCCGAGATCGTTATTTCATCACTGTAAACCACCCCGATACCACCGCCTACATCAAAAAACTTGATATCAATTTTAATTGCTTTGAGCGATCGGACCAGGTCTGCTACGATTCCCGCCGCTTCACGGATCGGATCGAGCTTTGTCAACTGTGAACCGATATGAAAATGTATCCCTACCGGATTGAGGTATTCGGACTTGTTTGCATAGATATACATACGTTTTGCCATATCGATCTCTACACCAAACTTGTTCTCGTGCAATCCGGTTGAAATATACGGATGTGTCTGAGGATCGATATTCGGATTGACACGTATAGAGATACGTGCCTCTTTTCCAAGCTCTTTTGCGATCATCTCTACACGTTTCATCTCTGCTTCACTCTCAAGATTGATCAGTAAAATATCTTTTTCCAGTGCTTCACGGATTTCATCATCCCGCTTTCCCACACCGGAAAAAATAATCTTGTATTTGTCTACCCCCGCATCAAGCGCACGTCTTACTTCACCGATACTCACGCAGTCCGCTCCTGCACCCATCTTTGCCAGATGTGCAATGACAGAAAGATTCGAATTGGCTTTTACTGCATAATTGATCAGAGATTTTTTACCGGCAAATGCCTCTTTGAGTGTATTGTAACGATTTTCAATATAGTCAAAATCATAGATATAGAGTGGTGTACCGTATTTTGAGGCCAATGCTTTATAATCAATATTCATCTAAACTGTTCCTGTTTCTATCCATAAGATTTGTAGATTTTAGAGCGATTTTATCCAAAAATCACTAAGAGCGAGTTATATGGATCAACAAAGCTTTTATTTGCGGCATATCAGGCTATTTTACGTTCATCCGTAAAAAAAATATAAATCGCATAAATCCATAAAAGCACTATTGGTGCAATAGAAGTTAGCTCCGGGATGAGAACACCGTTTGATCCTATCTGTTCCAAACCAAATAAAATCCCCCAGACAAGAAATGTTGCTCCAAGGGAAAGTGCAACCACAGCACCAAGGTTCATCATTCTGGCATGGAATGGAAGTTTAAAAAAAAGAATCACCAACAACGCAAGTGCAAAAAGGGGAACAATTGTTTTGTTGTATATTGCAGCACGTATTTTATCTGAATTAAGATGTTGACTACGAAGCAGTTCCCAGGTATGATAGGCATCTACAACATTTAACGCTTTCCCTTCGTATAAAGATTCTATAATTTTAGGTTTATACCCATGCAGCGTAGCAATATGTTCTTTCTGATCTACCGTATACCTCACCAGTTTTCCATTTCGGTAAACATGTGTTTTCACAGTTGCATTTTGGGCTATCCACTCATCTGCATTAAATACAGCAAGGGGTGCTTTTATCGTATAGCGTACTTGAGAACCGGCTACTTTGAAAATAGTAATTCCATATATCTTCTTCTCTATGGGATCAAGTTTCTTTATATACACAAAAGTATCGTTATATTTAAAAAAAACATCATTGACATCATAGGCATACATATGGTCCTTAAGCAACATCTGTGCCTTGTCTCTGGCATAAGAAAATTCGGTTGTATGTAAATAAAGAAAAAGAAGATAGATCAGCAATGCAATACTGAACAACGGATACAACAGACGTTTTTTAGTATATCCAAATGCATGAAAGGCACTCATAGTATTGTTCTTGACAAAGGCCAGTTTAGTCATAATCACAGCAAAAACAATCGCTAAGGGATTTAACATCCCCAGTGCTTCCTGCCACATATAAAAGATATAGAGTATCTTTGAAGAAGAGCCCTCCAGTCTCTCAATATGTTGAAAATAGTCAATAAAGGCAAAAGCCAGAGAGAGCCCCAGAAGAATTGCAAAAAGATTTTTGGCATACTGCCCTGCCAGGTAACGAAAATGCAAAGAGGGGTAAAAGAGACTCATCCCTCAAGCCCCTCTATGGACTTTAGACTGTATTTTGATTTCACTTCATTGAGTTCTTCCCTGAGGAGTGCTTCACATGCTTCTCCTACATGCTGAATAAGCCCGGGAAGAGATGGTTGTTCTTTGGGAGAAAAATCATGCAGTACATAATCGGCAACCTGGGATTTGTGTTCAGGTTTTCCTACACCGACTCGGACACGGATATACTCTTTCCCAATATGGGCATCAATCGAACGCAGACCGTTATGTCCTCCGTGTCCCCCACCTTTTTTAAAACGCACTGCACCAAAAGGCAGGTCTATATCATCATGAATCACAATAATCTCTTCAAGTTCTATTTTAAAAAACTGTTTGACTGTTTTAACAGATTTTCCTGAAAGATTCATAAAGGTAGTGGGTTTTAAAAAAAATGTGTTTGCTACACGATAGAGTTCGCCTTCAAAGGCATTTTTGGAGATATCTCTGGCACCAAGGTCATCTACAAGCTTGTCTATAACTTTGAAACCGATATTATGCCGCGTCTCTTCGTATTTACTTCCCGGATTTCCTAGGCCTACGAAGAGTGTCATGATTTCTCCTTGACTGAACGCGACTGATAATATGAAACAAACTGCATAAAGCAATTTGTTTTGTATATGTCTTAATTATTTAGCTTTGATCACACCACAGACAGCAACATCAGGTCTGTCCATCATTTTACAATCTGCCGGCACTTCAATATCTCTGATAAGAATAGAGTCATCTCTGTTCAATGGCTCAACATTCAGGTCAAATTTAGCAGGCATATTTTCAATTGCCCCTCTTACTTTGACTCTTCTTTTAGACATAACCAATACACCTTTGTTCTTAAGACCAACCGGTGTTCCGTGTGTTACTACAGGTACAAGGAAATCTGTTACCTGACCTGGTACTGTCACTCTAAGGTCTACATGCACAACTTCTCCGTGAACCGGGTGTAGTTGATATTCCTGAATGACCACATTCAATTCCGTATCACCTACTTTTACAGGAAAAGCAAGGCTATCCTTATTTCTGACTGCTCTCATAAACTCACCACGCTTGAATGCGGCTTGAATATTCTCTACGCCGTTTGCGTAAAGGTTTGCAGTCAGATAACCATCTCTTCTAAGCTTCTTTGCAGTAGTCTTTCCGATACTCTCTCTAACGATACCTTCTAACATATTGTTGTCCTTAAATTAAAATAGGAACGGATTATATCGAAATAGTTTTAAGGGAAACTTGCGACTAAACAAGGTGTCGTTTATTTAACCCTCCTCATCCTTAAAATCAAAATATTCATTGTTTTTTTGTGTAGCATTCTCATCAATGATCGCACCTTTGCCAACCCCCTGCATTTTCAGCTTGAGATCCGCAGGATTTGTTGCATATTCCAGTGCGATTTCATTGGAAATTTCCCCTTTTTTGACAAGATCAAGCAGTGCCTGGTCAAACGTTTGCGTACCGTAAATCTCTTTACCGTCAAAAAGTGCATCCGGAATCTCTGCATCTCTATTTTCTGCAATGAGCTGTTCAATTCTGGCTGTTTTCTTGAGAATTTCGATCCCGGCGATCCTTCCGCCGCGTTTGGTAGGGATCAGCCTTTGTGAAATGACACCTTCAAGTACCGATGCCAATGACATACGGATACGGTTCTGCTCTTCATTGCCAAACATACCGACAATCCTGTCAATGGTCTCTTTGGCATCGAGTGTGTGCAGTGTGGAAAATACCAGGTGACCGGTATTGGCAGCATGCAGGGCAATGTCAATGGTCTCAAGGTCCCTCATTTCCCCAACCAGGATAATATCGGGGTCTTCCCTCAGTGCAGCTCTCAAGGCATCTGAAAAAGAGTGGGTATCCTGCCCGACACTTCGCTGATTGATCAGACATCCTTTGTCTTTATGGACAAATTCAATCGGATCTTCAATGGTAATAATATGTTTTTTTGTCTCACTGTTTATTTTGTCGATAATGGCAGCAAGCGTCGTCGATTTACCCGAACCGGTTACACCGGTTACCAGTACCAGTCCGCGCTGTATCTGTGTAAAGGTTTTAATGACCTCAGGAAGTTTAAGTTCATCAAGCGAGAGTATTTTAACAGGAATAATACGAAAGACCGCACTTAATCCGTCCATCTGATAAAATATATTGACACGAAAACGGTGCTCCTCACCCAACTTGTAACTAAAATCAAGCGTTCTGTCATTGATCAGTTTGGTATACTGCGATTCATTCGTGATTTCACGTACCATCTGCTCAACCATTTCAGGGCTTAAAATGTCTTTTCCCAAGAGTTTGATCACACCCTGAATACGTACCCTTACCTGGGAAGAAGCTTTAATATGAAGGTCACTCCCCCCGTTGCTGATCAGTGCTCTAAGATACAGTTTAAGTTTCTCTTCCATTTATGCCTCTTCCTCTTTTGGTTTATTTGATGCTGTCGAGCATATCCTGAAATGCTTTCTCGAAGGCTTCAAGCCCGTCTTTAAGCAGAGAAGCATAGACTGCATCCATATCAAATCCGCAATCTTTCAGTTTGGTGAAATAGCCGTTGATCTCACTCTCTTCAATCGGAAGCTTAGGCGGTGTAGGTTTCTTGGCAATATAGGCTTCAATTGTTGCCAACGGCGCGGTATTGACAGAATGTGCTGCCAGAAGTTCTCTAATGTAGTAATCAGGCGGCAGGTCATCTCCCTTGACACCGGTACTGGCAAAAAGTGTTCGAATATTAGGCGTATGGTTCTTCTCGATAATATTGTAAATCTTTGCCGCATTGTAAATACCTGTTTTGGCCACAGTCATTCCCTCTGCGGCAAGATCTGCATCCAGCAGTCTGTCAAAACGGCTGACAAAAACCGAAATCACGGCATTGACTTTTCCTCCGCCTGTCGCATCATATTCATGCAGACCCGCAGTCATTGCTTTCAGACAGCGTCTTGCCTGATCCGGAGAGAAGATCAGTGTGGCATTGACAGAGATACCCATCCCAAGCAACTCTTTCATCGCCTCGTATCCGGCATTGGTTGCCGGTACCTTCACCATAACATTCGGTTCTCCTATTGCTTTGAAGAGTCTTTTCCCCTCTTCTATTGTTCCCTGGGTATCATTGGAAAGAAAAGGATCCACTTCAATAGAGATATATCCGTCATTGGCGGTATCATAGGCAGATCTCAACGCCTGTGCCGCTGTACGGATATCTTCTATGGCCAATGCTTCATATTTCTCTTTGGCATTTTTGCCTGCCAAAGAGGCCAGTTGCTCTTTGTACGCCGGTGATGTCGTGATCGCTGAAGCAAAAATAGAAGGATTACTGGTCGCCCCGTTAATAATACCCTTCTCTATCAGCTTTGAAAATTCATTTTTAAGATAGTCTCTCTCCACAAAATCCAGCCACAATGAGAATTTCAAATCCCTGTCTACCATTCCTCTTCCTTGTATGGATAACTCCATGTAAAATGCTGCCACTTTCCCAGGTCACTTGGTTTTTGAAGCGCTTCATGTAGTGCATCAAGATATTTCTCTCTGCTTACCACTTCCGCACCCAAACCGACCATATGATCTGTTTTCATCTGGCAATCTATAAAATCATAACCTTTAGCGCCTAAAACATCACTTAGTGCTTTAAAAGCCACCTTCGATGCATCTGAAGCCAGAGAGAACATCGATTCTCCGAAAAACACTTTTCCCATGGCAAGTCCATACAGTCCACCCACAAGTTCTTCTCCTCTATAGACCTCCACACTGTGCGCGAACCCCTCTTCATACAACCTGATATAGGCTTCCTGCATCTCCGGTACGATCCAGGTATGGTCCTGCCCTGCACGATGTACCGTGGCACAGTGGCGTATGACTTCGGCAAAAGCCCTATCGAAAGAAACACTGTATCTCCCGCTGCGTAAAACACGCCGAAACGATTTGCGTACTTTGAATTTTTCGGGGTAAAGCAGCAAACGGGGATCGGGGGACCACCAGAGGATCGGGTCTCCTTCATTGTACCAGGGGAAAATACCGTTACGGTAGGCAGTCAACAGACGTGCAGAGGAGAGGTCTCCTCCATAGGCCAACAACCCTTCATCAGAAGCAAAACGGGGGTTTGGAAACGTATAGGAATAGTTACTCAACGGAGGGATCAGATACTCTTCGTCATCAAACATTGACCCCATCTATGCTCCAAAATCGAACGTCAGTTTTTTTGCTTTGAAACCAACTTTGACCGTACCGCCTTTTTTAAGTTTGCCAAACAAAATTTCCTCAGTCAGTGCTTCTTTGATCTTTTCATCAATCACTCTTGCAATATGTCTGGCACCATAGCGTTCGTCATACCCTTCCCTGGCCAGGTACTCTTTGGCTTTTTTGTTTACTTTGACTTTGATCTTTTTGGGTTTAAGCAGCAGATTAAGCTTGTCAAGTTCCACATTTACAATAGAGACAAGGGTTTCAAGGTCAAGTGTATTAAACTCAACCACAGCAGAGAGACGGTTCATGAATTCAGGTGCAAAAAAGGCTTTAAGCGCCTTGTCTGTTTTCATGGAGTTGTCTTTATTGAAGCCCATAACATTGGCCTCTTTTGTTCCTATGTTTGAAGTCATCACAAGAATTACATTCTTAAAATCACTCACTACCCCGTTATTGTCTGTCAGTTTTGCCCCATCCATCACCTGAAGCAGAATATTCATAATATCCGGATGTGCCTTCTCTATTTCATCAAGAAGCAGTACCGTATGCGGATGCTTTTTGATCATCTCCGTCAGCAGGCCTCCCTGTTCATACCCGACATAACCCGGAGGTGCCCCGACTAGACGGCTGATGGTATGCGCTTCCATATATTCACTCATATCGATACGCTCAAAATGGACATGCAGTGTCTGGGCCAGCTGTGTTGCCAAGGCGGTCTTGCCCACCCCTGTCGGCCCGACAAACAAAAAAGAGCCTATGGGTCTGTTGGGTGCATTCAAACCTGCATAGGAACGCTTGATCGCCGTTGAGAGTTCTGTTATGGCCTCATCCTGTCCGATAATATGTGCAGACAGATCTTTCTCAAGTGTTTTGAGTTTTTTTGTATCATCCGTTCCGATAACCGTAGAGGGCAGCTTCATCATTTTGGCCACACTCTCTTCTATATCTTTGGGTTTTACCGTGATCCCCTCTTTTCCGCGAAGCATAAAGTGTGCCCCCACTTCATCGACAATATCCATCGCTTTGTCCGGCAGGAATCTGTCGTGCAGATATTTGACAGAAAGGTCTATAGCAGACTGTAGTGCCGCATCGGTAAATTTGATCTTGTGATAATCTTCATATTTGTGCTGAATTCCCTTGAGAATGGTAAAGGTATCTTCCACACTGGGCTCTTCCACATCTATCTTGGCAAAACGGCGGCTGAGCGCTTTGTCTTTGTCAAAAAAGTTTCTGTACTCCTGATAGGTCGTCGCCCCGATACACTTGAGATCACCTCTTGCCAGTGCCGGCTTGAGCAGGTTGGAAGCATCCATACTTCCACCACTCGTAGCTCCCGCACCCACCATGGTATGAATCTCGTCAATGAAAAGAATGGCATCATCCATTCTGCTCAGTTCTTTGATGATCCCTTTGAGACGTTTTTCAAAATCACCACGGTATTTTGTCCCGGCTATCAGTGCTCCCATATCCAAGGCAAATACTTTTGCATCTTTCAGCACTTCAGGGACATCTCCCTCGGAGATCTTCAGTGCCAGTCCTTCTGCGATCGCCGTTTTGCCTACTCCGGGTTCACCCACAAGTAAAGGGTTGTTCTTTTTACGGCGGCACAGTGTCTGCATGACACGGTCAATCTCATCCACACGGCCGACTACCGGATCGATCTTACCTGTTTTGGCCAAAGCCACAAGTTCCATGGTAAACTGTTCGAGCGCTGTCTCCTCTTTTGTGGATTTTTCTGTTTCTGTCTCCGGTATATTTTCCATACTGTGTGAAATGACCTCCAAAATATCCACACGAGAAATCCCCTCTTTTTTCATCAAATACACGGCATAGGAGTGCTCCTGCATAAAAATAGCTGCCAGCATATCGCCTATACTTGCTTCAGTTCTTCCTGATGCATGAATATGGGTCATCATATCATTGATCGCCCGGGAAAGAGCCACTGTTTCAAAAGGCTCTACCGCCTCCTTCAGTGAGGGGATGGTTTTGTCAATATGTTCCACGATCCCCTTTTCAAGCACCTCAAGGTCGGCATTAAGCATAGCAAGTATTTCAACTCCCTCTTCACTTCTGAGCACAGAAAGAAAAACATGTTCAACTGTCAGATACTCATGCCTGTTCTCTTTGGCATACTTTACCGCATTTTTAAATACATCATTCAGTGCTATACTGATCATTTTTGCTCCCTATGCATCTTCTTCAATCGTAGCCAACAGAGGAAATTCATTCTTTTTTGCAAGCTGTTTTACCTGCTCTGCTTTGGTCTGGGCAATTTCAAAGCTGTATACACCACAGACGGCTTTGCCTTTTTCATGTATCTGCAGCATGATCTGCACCGCCTGTTCTTCTGTTTTATGGAAAATACCCGTAAGTACATCCACTACAAAATCCATACTGGTATAATCATCATTGTGCAGCAGTACTTTATACATCTGCGGTTCCTGCAGCTCCAAGGCTACATCTGATTCAACTTCAAACTTTGGCATATCTGTGTTACTATTCCTTTTTTAAATATAGAGTGCGATTGCTCGCATCTTATCATTAGTTCTATTTAATTATAATATTATACATAAAATTCGGAGATTTTCAAGTGCAATCCCTCTTCATTACCGCAACCGGTACCAACATAGGCAAAACTCATACAACAGTGAAGCTCATTGAGGCTTTGGCAGCACAGGGCCTTTCTGTAGGGGTTTTCAAACCTGTCGAAACAGGGGTTGTTCATACGGCTCCTGATGCTGCACTGCTCCTTGAAACCTGTCGAAAAGTGAACAAAAACTTTTCCGGTTTTACCCCTGAGGATATTACCGCCTATACCTTTACCCTGCCCGCGGCACCTTTCTGTGCCGATACGAAACAGACGATCGATCCAGAGACTATTCTTGAAAAGTACACACAGCTCTCACAGCTCTGCGACATTCTGCTTGTAGAAGGTGCCGGAGGCCTGATGGTACCCCTCACAAAAAATTTCTTCATGATCGACCTGGCCGGAATACTCAAAAGCAATGTTCTGCTTGTTACGCCAAGCCGCCTGGGATGTATCAACGACACCCTGCTCTCCATGGAAGCACTGAAAAGACGAAATATTTCTTTTGACTGGTGTGTCAACCTTTACGAGGACAGAGAAACATTTACGGAAGTGACACGACCCTATTATGATGCTGTTTTTCCTGGTTGGTGGAGTCTTGAAGACGGCATAGAAAAGTTTGCAAAAAAATTCTGAGCACCCTATGTATTCTTCCGCTTTTTACCATCTATCCGATATAATACACAAATCAAAAAAGGATGCCTATGCAACATCTTGTCGACACCGGTGATTTTTCCGATACCCAGATAGCACAACTGCTTCATGACACCAAAACATTCAAAATCCAGTGCCCGCCGCAACTCTTGAGGGACAAACTGCTCATTACCCTTTTTTTTGAAGCCTCTACCCGTACCAGAAGCTCTTTTGAAGTGGCTGCCAAACGTCTTGGTGCAGCCGTTGTACACCTTGACCCCAGCAGAAGTTCCACCAAAAAAGGCGAATCTCTTGAAGATACTTTTGCCAACCTCTGTGCCATGGGACCCGACGGTGTCATTATACGCCATGAGGAAAATGCTGCACCCGGCCAGCTTGCCGATATGCAGATGACCTCTGTCATCAATGCCGGTGCGGGAAATTATGCACACCCTACCCAGGCACTGCTCGATCTTTTCACCATCATGGAACATTTTAACGGAGAGATTGAAGGAAGATCGATTGCGATCGTTGGAGACATTGCCAACTCCAGAGTTGCCAGTTCAGGTATACGTCTGCTCAGACGTATGGGTATGAAGGTGCTGCTTGTCGCCCCCAAACCGTTTATGCCCGAAAGCGACCTTCCGCAGTATGAAGACCTTGAAGAGGTCATTGACAAAGTAGATGTCATCATGAGCCTGCGTGCTCAGCTTGAACGTCATGCCAAACCGATCTTTGACGACTATGAAGCCTATGCGGAACATTACTGCATTACCAAAGAGCGTATGGCCAAACGAGATATTCTGCTGCTTCACCCCGGGCCGGTCATGAGAAATATCGATATTTCTGATGAAATGCTTGAAGACCCGCGCTGCAAAGTCCTTGAACAGGTCAAAAACGGTGTTTTTATGCGAATGGCGATTTTGAAACTGCTGCTTTTGGATTCCTAAATGAATACCACCCTACGAAATGGGCTAAATGTATTGGTATAACAGGCAAGACGGATTTGACACCATCAATACACTCGGGGCTTCCCGCACCCCCTTTCTCTTCATCCTCTCCTATGACAAGAGCAGGATCTTTGCACAGCCTCTTAACAGACTAGACAGTGATATCTTCTACAAACTGGAAGAGTGGCGAAACTATCCGGTACAAAAAAGAGAGAAAGAATTTAGCTTTTTCAAAGATCCTGTCTCGTTTTCCCTCTATAAAAAAAGTATGGAAAAGATCCTTGAAGAGATACGTTCAGGCAATACCTACCTGCTCAATCTCACCTTTGCCACCCCCATCCAGACCGATTTGAGTATCAAAGAGATCTTTACCTACGCCAGAGCCAAGTTCAAACTCTATTTTAAAGGAGAGTTCATCTGCTTCTCTCCGGAACGTTTTGTTGAGATAGAAAACAATACCATTGCCACCTATCCCATGAAAGGAACCATCGATGCGAACCTTCCCGATGCAGAAGAGAGCATACTCAACAATGAAAAAGAGATGGCAGAACATATCATGATCGTTGACCTGATGCGTAATGACCTTGGCATTATCGGTTCAGAGGTCAAGGTAGAGAAATTCCGCTATGTAGACAAAATAAAGGCCGGTAAAAAAGAGCTTTTACAGGTCTCTTCCAAGATCACGGCACAACTTTCTTCAGACTGGCACGGACAGATCGGCACACTTTTGGACAAGATCACACCGGCAGGTTCCATTACCGGTACACCCAAAAAGAAAACAAGGCAGATCATTGAGAAGGTGGAAAATTACAACCGTGGATTCTACACAGGCATCTTTGGTGTCTATGACGGAGAGCATCTCCGCTCCGGAGTTATCATACGGTTTATTGAAAAAGATAAGAACCGGCTCATCTATAAAAGCGGTGGTGGTATTACCATAGATTCTACGGCAAAAAGCGAATATGCAGAGTTA
>Ga0256843_1002592_pt1 | contig 13082 bp, 10 predicted proteins | sample AlvinellametaG_FD_191572 | JGI IMG/M metagenome (GOLD analysis project Ga0256843, IMG submission 191572) | Pompeii worm associated microbial communities from hydrothermal vent at the East Pacific Rise, Pacific Ocean - Alvinella | ecosystem: Host-associated > Annelida > Integument > Unclassified ... | reverse complement strand
CTCGTTTTCGAATATAGTATATAAATGAATACCTTTTTCTTTAGCTTCTTCATATTTTTTAGAATGTTTATATCTATCTTCTTGAGGATTATTAAACATACTTGATTTGTGAATACCATAGCTATGCCACATTAATCCATTATATTCAAATGCAACATTTTTTTCAGGAACTAATATATCAAGTTCATGTTTTTCTAATACTTTTCTATTTGATTGCTCAGTTTCTAAATTTAAATTTTTAATATAATCTATTATTATCAATTCTGCTTCTGAAACACCTTGATATTTTTTATATTCAATATTTAAATCATTTAATCTTCTATATGATGTTGTGTGATTAACATTGAAGAATTTTTGAAATTCTTCTAATTTAAAATTATTTTTAACATTAAAAAAATTATCTTCTATGAATTGTTTATTATTCCAAAAATGATAGTTTTTTATATTTTGTTGTTTAGCATACTCTGAATTATATTTTAATATACATGTTTGTTTATTTTTTAGTTTGTATTTTTTTGTTTTGGTATAATTTTCAACACCATATTTTTTTAAATTTGTATTTATTGTTTGTTTTTTACATTCATCTGTTTGTGAATATGTTGATACTCCATATTTTTTTAAATTTGTATTTTTTCTTTTCAATATTCTAATATCATCATTACTTTGACTACAAAATTTAGAAAAACATTCATTAGAAGAACATGTTTTTCTAAGTTTTACTGCACCAAATTTATTATTATAAATAACAATATTATCATTACATTCATTATTATTACATTTACAATCATTATATTGTAAATTATTTTTTAAAATATAACAGATTGTTCTTATATGTTCATAACTATGTTTAAAAGGAATTTTATTCTTTAATATATTATATTCATCAATATAAGGAGAAATTTGATATTCTTCTAATAATATACCAGTTTCATGATTAAATAAATTATTATTTAATTGATAATTTTTTTCATTTTTAAAAATTGATTCAATCATATTTATACCTTTATGTTTAATTATCATTTCTATAATAATTTATGAATTGTTTATAATCCTATTATATAATCCATTAACTCTGGTTCATCGTCGTTTGCTGATAAACCAAGCATTAATATTTCTTCAGGTAATAAATCATTATATATATTATATTCATTACTAAATGTTTCATTCATACCTGTTGTTAAACTAAGATCAATATAGTCTAATAGATTTTCAGGGGTAACTCCAAATGCTTGTGTTTCTCCGTCAATTTCTAATTCACCATTTTTGATCATTTGTCTTCTTACAAATAAACAGAAATTATATGCCATAACTGTATCATCATGACGTCCTTTAGCAGCCTCTATTCTACCACTTTGTAATTGTACTAAATCTCTTAGTTCTGATATTAATTCATTTGAATGTATTAACTCTGGATAACCATTTACATGATTCATTAATTCTGAGAACATCATATCTCTACGACCACTTCCCATTTTACCAGCATTACCTGTCCAAAATCCATATACAAACTCACCAGACTTATATTGATCCATCCAAACATAAGATTCAAGTTCCCCATCATCCTCATAGACTAAGGCTTCCACAACGCCTTTACCAAATGAGTTACGCTCAATAATCACTTTAAGGGTATCAGAATTTAAACCATATAATTTTTCTAAACCTTTAATAGTTGTTTTCAATAATAAAGCAAATTTCTTTACAACAGCAAATTGACATTTAACAACACCAGCTTCTTGACCATCAGATGCTCGAACTAAACTTAATACTGAGAAATCCGAACTAGGTCCTGTACTTGCACTTGTATCTGCTCCTAAGAAATATAATTCATTTGGATCAATTTCATGAAATAATTTAAATTGTAATCCAAATGGTAATTGAAATTCTGAATGTTTCTTTTTAGGAATTAACTTCATAATAATATCATCATCAAAGATACTTGTTGCTGATCCTAAGAATGCTAAGTCAAGCTCTTGATTAATTCTTCTTTTATTAAAATTCAGGTCTTTACATTGTTGTAAATACCAATCTTCATCTCTATGAGTTTCAGACCAATGTATTTTAACACTAATAAAACTATTTTTATTCGGATCATTTAATAATTCTAAATAATTATCATATAATTTTTTATTTTCAAAATCATAAATATCTTCAATATCATTAGAATTATTAAGCATACTATAAAATTGATTTTGGCCAGCACCATTTGGAGTACTAACACCTAATAGAAGTGTAGGATATCCATTTAACTTAGCAAACTTCCTAGCAGTTGCTAATGATGGCTGCATTGCTGTGTATACAGTCTCTGCATGATTACAGAATGCAAACTCATCTAAAAGAATAATTGATTGAGATAAACCCCTACCAGCTTTATCAGGATCAACAGCACCACTAATAAATGATGTTAAAAATTGAGAACCATTTACTAAATCTATAAACGTTGTTTTTGCAGCTTGAGAAGCATTTGCAACCTGCATCCAATTTGGTAAATATTCCATCATTGATTTCATTCTACTTACAGCATCTTTTGCAAGTACTGTATTTAATGTTAAGAACATTATTTGAATCTTTGGAAAGAATATCATTGCCCATAATGCATATAATAATCCTAATGTTGTTTTACCAATCTGTCTAGAACTTAATAATAGCACAGCATCATGTTGACTAAACAATTCACAAAGAACTCTAAATTTTGGAGAACTCAACCATTGTTCACTTGAACCCATATGTATTTTACCACCAGTTACTGAGACATATGCATATGTTTCAACCCAGTATAAAAATGATTTCTTACACATCAATATTTCTTCTAATTGTTCCATTCCACTAAGATTTTCATACCATTCAACTGTATGTACTTTTTCACCATTCCATAATCTTAGAAAATCATTATCAATCGGATCTAATAAATAACCTAATTTTTCATCACTATCTTCTAATATATCATTAATACTATCAGTAATTTTAATAATAGGGGATTTTATAATATCGATATTATTCCTTTTTTTCATATTATTCCTTTTAATTATATATATATTATTTGTTAGTATATAATTAAAAGGAATAAGAATTGTATATTAAGCACAAGAAAATATTAGAGAAATTAATCTCCAATATTTCTATTTAAATACAATTATTTCTATAAAAGACAATGATGTCAAATTAAATTCAGCAAATTCTGATTGATTACCTTCAGGTATCAACAATTCAATATTATCATCAACAATAAAAGAATCTAATTCTTGTAATGAATAATGACCCATTTCTATAAATATAACATTTGGATCTTTTAATGTTGAATCATCTATCATATAAACACCTAAATTTTTATCAATCATTATATCTTTTAAAATTGATTTAATTTTAACTTTATTATTTATCAAATCCAAATCAATATCATCTAAAGATATAATTTTTTCAACTTTATTTTGTAGATTTGAATATATATTATTATCCAAATCTATAAGAATAGGAAGTGATTCATTAAAACCAGTTGTATTTAAAACAATCTCTATTCCAGATAATTCTTTACTTATAGTTTTTGAAGCAATACCAATAATATTAGGAATATTTAATTGAACTTCAAAACTTAAACTAACACCATCTGAATTAGTATCTTTTTGTTTACTAATACTATGTGAAGTAACTTTAAATATAGGTTCATTTTGATAAAGTGCATAAGGTTTTACTTCTCCATCAACAGCTCTATAAACAACATTATCAGTCACATCATTTATATCCCATTCTTGCGCAACCTGATCTAATGAAACATATGCATTATAAATATAATCATAAAACATATAATTTTGAGGAAATGTTGATAATACTTGATTAATATAATTAAAAGTATCTATAGGTGAATTTGTATTAATTTTAACATCAATCATTAATGTCACCCATTTAAAATCTAATAAAACAGATTCTTCTCGAGTCTCATTATTACAAACATGTTGTAATGTATTATCATTAAATAATGAACCAGTTTTTCTAAAAAACGAATGATTAGAATCTTCACCAATACGAATATCTGACAAATTTATATGACAATGTGGAAACTCAATAACATGTTCTTTATATAGTTTATAATTTAAATATCCTTTATCTGAATAATTAAATTGAAAATGATTTATTTCAGGAAAACGTCCTGAAATAAATGTCTTAAATGATTTTAAGAAATCTAAAAAAAAATTATGAATCATATTTATTCCTTAATAATATTACACATTTAAAAATTCATCTAATGTATAATTAACTGTACTACAAAATAATATACTATAATTTATATCATTTTTATATATTCTTTTAAAAATAAATAATGATGTTTTATCATTATTATTTAAACCATCAATTATAATTTTATTAATTATAATTTTATTATCATCTGAAATAATTATTTCAGATGATTCATGAAAAACATCTTTATTAAATAAAACTATTTTATTATTAATATTAAAATATTTATTATATTGTTGATGTATTTTTGACAAATTTCTAATAAATTTTAATTTAAGTCCATATGTTTTATTTAAAAATTCATAATTAAGTGAAATTCTATAAGTATTTGAACAATGACTTAATTTTATATAAAAGTATGGTGAATTAGATGTAAATAAATTTAATTTTTTATTTACATCTTTATTAAAATCCTGATTCAATTCCTGCTCCTTTAAAATATATTTCAACCATATTTAATGTTTGCAGATCTTCTTTTTCAACAATTATGTCTTCAATTTCAGGTATTCTTTTTTCTCTAATTATAGTATTAATCATTTGTTTCTTAGCTTTAATAGCATCTGATTTAACAGAATGTAATTCTTTCATCATACCATAAGCACCCATACTTAAAATTGAATTTGCATCATATCCACCAATACTTATAGCTCCACTTCCTAAACTAGTACCAGATTTACCTTGACCAGTTATACTATTACTTCTACCAGAAATAGAACCTCTAGTACTAGACATAGCTTTAGGAAAATGTTCTAACATATTAACCGGAAGTATACCAACAGGAACTGATACCAATGTTTCAATAGAATTATTTTCATGAATAATAACTTTTTCATTTAATGGAATATTTATAACATTAGCTGCATCTTGAATATTCTTAATAGTTATAGGATTTTTAAATGGTGGTTTTATTGAAGGAAATGCTGGATCATTTAATGCATCAGAAGAATTAATAATTTTAATACATTCTTTATTTGGTTTTTCAAAGAATTTATTTAATTGTTTAATAATAAATTGATCTGGTGTTTCATCTAAATGACTAAAAACTTCTAATACTAGTTTTTTAATACTATTAACTTTATTTGTTTTTGCTAATTCTTTTACTGTTTTATTTAAAAAATAAATAACTTTACCAAGATATAAACTCAAAAGAATACTAGGATTTTTTCTAGAAATAATACTCAAACTAGTTCCTATAAATTCAATTTTCAAACCTGTCTCAGCTGCTTCTGGTTCTTTACCATGAGCCATAATATATTGAACAGTACCTTTACCACCACTTGATGTTAATGTAAATTTAGAACCATTAATTATAGGATTATCTTGTTCTATATAAATTTCAATAATAGTTCCATCAACTTCTTCACCATTTAATTTATGTCCACCAATTGTTAAACTTTCAGCATTTTCTAGATGACCAATACATTCAACATAATCATTCGCATCATCTTTAGATTGTTGTTTACAATGTTCTATTTTTTCTCTTAAACCACTTGTAAATTCTTTATATTGTTTTAATATATTTTTATCTAATTGTTTTTCATTATTAATTTTAATAACTATATCTGATATTTTTCCACCTGGACTTCTATATGTATTTTTATCACCTCTAACTTCTAAACCTATCATAGTAGATTCAAATTCGTCAGATAAATCATCTTCTTCATAAAATTCATCATTAGTTGTAAATTCAAATAAAACATCACCCGCTTTAGTATTAATATCTTTTACTAGTTTATTTTGTAAAATATTTGCACCTGCAGGTAATCTTATTGTTATTTTTTGTAAAATTTTATTTTTAAATTTTTCAGACAAAATATCAGAAATAACCCAACCATCTTCATAATTCATTCCAAGATAACCCATTTCTGCAACAACTAAATTTTTACCTATAGCTAATTTTTCTTTTTTTATAGAATTTGTTGCAGCTATAATATCACCTTTTTTAATTTTTTGACCTTCATTTATTAATAAATTATAACTATTTGGTAAAAATATACCTCTTTTAGTTCTAGCTTTAACATCATTATAATCAATTTTACTTTCTTTACCACTATCATATTTAATAGTTATAAGTTTTTTATTTTTATCAATTTTAATAATTTTTCCATCTTCTTTAGCTTTTTTACTAAATCTCTCTGATACTAAATGAGGTATATAACTTTCAAATCCTGTTTGTACTAAAGGTACATCTGGATTATCTAATTGAGTAAATTGTCCTGTTTGTTGATTACCCATAATACGTCTAGTTGTATCATCATATTCAAAAAAGGCACTTAAACTTTCAACTGGACTAAGATTCTCAAAAGAATTAGATAAATTATTAAAATCTTTTTGAATAATAGAACCATGTTTATCACCAAGTTTTGCTGAGTTGGTTAATGTTTGGTTTATTCCAATACCACCATATTCATTTGTAGCTGTTGGTGAAATTGTTCCAAAATATGTTGAATTTAAATCTCTTTTATTTAGATTCATCATACCTTTTTTAGCATTCCCAACTCCAGCTTTGGTTACTTTTAAACTTAACATTGCTTCTTCTAAAGGATTTAATGTTTTTGAAAATTGTAAAACACCTGAACTAATTAATTCATCTAATATAAAATTAGGATCTATTTGTACTTTTGTTTTAGATAATTGTTTTAAACTTTTAAATTTTCCTAAAGATTGATATACCTGCTTATGAGCAATAGCTGTAATAATTTCACCCATTCTTATTCTTTGATTTTCTAAATCATTAATATTTTTCACATTTGATCCTGATCTCTCTTGAATCAACGGAACCATATCATTAACATATATTTCTCCAAGTGTTGTTGATTTACCTTCATCTTTTAAAATTTCTTTTGTTGAATAATCTATAAATTTATAATACATTTCTGATAATTTCTGAACAACAACTGGACCAAATTTATCTATAGCAACTAAAGTTATTGCTTCAATAATACCATCTAAAGTCGGTTCAACTTGTTTATCTTTAATTTTAAATCTATTTAATCCATTTGCATAATATTCTTGAACATTATCTTTTGGATATAAACATAAATAATTAGTTTTATTTTCTTTATTTTTAAAATTCATAATAACGCTAGCATCATTATCTTTTTTATCAGTTATTTGATAATCTAAATTCATCATACTAAAAGCTTTTTTAGAAGTGTCTGGTGATATTATAAGAAATACTGATAAAGGTATCTTCTTTCCTAAAATTTTAATCTCATAATATAATTTTGAAGTTTTATTCTTTTTTAATATTTTATCTTTTGATAAATGTTCATCTGAAACTTTATTATATAAATTAAATATAAAATCATTTAATTTTGAAGAAGGCATTGTTATAATATCACCATCTATATTTTTATATTTAATTAATGATGTTTGTTCTATAATTTGAGCATATTCTAAAGTTTTTTTATCCGTACCATTTTTTTCAACTTTTTCATAAAAACGAAGAGCATTATATGTTTCTCCATTTTCTGTATATGTGATTTCATTTTTAAAATCAATTATTATTTCTTTCATAAAATTCCTTTATATTTTTATTACTATTTTATTATATTTAAAATGTTCCAAATCATTTAATCCATATTTAATCATAATATTATCTTTATCTTTATTATCAAATTCATTTAATTCTTTAATTTTATTTATACTTTTTAACGATGATATCATATTATTTTCAATATCTTCAAAATTATTATTTGTATTTAAAATAGAATTTTTTAACTCTAAACCAGATACAGAAAATGCTGTATATAATCTAACAAGGTTTGGTTGAACCTTAATTATTGGTTTTGGGAACATTTGTGAAATCATTATATAATTATTTCCACCAACTCTTACATATTTATCTTGAATAACTATAGGAATTCTGAATTTAATAACATATGGTTTGTTTGTTGTTTCGCCTATATTATTATGTTGTATTTTTACATTATATTCTTTATATCTATTTTTATTATCATCAATAACTTTATGATTAATATTTAATACTTTAATTTTTAATTCTGGATCAGACTCAATAGTATGTTTTATGAAATTATTCATTTTTTCATCCATATTAATCATTAATTCTTGGTATTGTTTATTATATGAACTTACTTCATTTAAACCAACAATAGCTTGCATATTAAATACACCTTTTTGTTTAATATTTATATCAATAATTCCATTATATTTATTATTAACTTCATCTTTTAATGATAATAGTTTTGTTTTTTTAATATCTTCTTTAGCATATAATTTATTTAATTTTTCTTCAAATGTTCCTTCTAGAGAATCATCACTATATACTAAATCTTTAATCTCATTCATAGAAGTTATATTATTCTCATCAGTGATATTATTTAATAATTTATCAATTTTATCTTTTATAACTTTTTGTGAAGCTTTTAATGTTGTTTCTTTATTTGAAATTGTATTTAAATCTATTTCTTCTTCACCTATACTTAGTTTATCTTTATTACTTATTATTAAATTATATATTGTTCTATTTAATTTTAAGAATCTGTTATTTTTTTTATCAATTTCACTTATAGTTAATGGATAATATTTACCATTTAATAAATAAACAATACCATCTAAAGATGTTTGTATTTTATTAGAATTTAATCTAAAACTATATTCTAATAGATTTAGATAATCAGCTTGTTCTGATGATAATTTTGTTGATCCATTTATTAATAAATAATTTTTAGATGAAGAATTATAATCTTTAATTATAGAATTTATAAATTTCATAAATTCTACATGTACCATTTTTTTACTTCTAGATTTTGATATAAGTAATATTTGTGGCATTATATTACTTATATCAAATATATTTGTTTTATCATTAATTTTATTTGTAGGTAATCTATTATATTTAAAATTTGGTAAATTCTTTTTCATATGTAAATAATATTTTTGAGAACTCAATTTCTTACCTAAAAAATTTGTAATAATTCCAGGTATTGTTATTTCATTATAATACCCTTTAATCTGTGAAGATAAAAAATTAACTAATTGATTATTATCAGATGTGTCTTCGCTAATAAAAATAATATTATTTCCATTTTTATCTTCATCTATAAATCTAATATTTTTTAGAGGTTGTTTTGTCTTAAATAGTGTTGAACTAAGTTGCATTTTTATTCCTTTTTAATTTATATTCATTTGTTTTACATTACATTTTTCTTATATTTTGATTTAAAACACAAGAAAAATGTATGAAATTAATCATACATTTTTTATTCCTATTTCTTCTAATAATTGTTTATTAAAATCTATAGCATCTATAACATCATTCATATGCGTTATGTCTGCTTCCATATAACCATTTTTTAATATTTTGGTTAATAATTTTTTACCAGCTTTATATTTAAATATTAAAGCATCTTTATATATCATATTCATAAATGATGAACAATCAATATCATATAGATATGGCGTGTTATTTATTTTTTTTATCATTTAATTTCCTTAAAATAAATATTTTAATTGTAATTTTATTGATTTTATATTTATATCAATATCTTCTTGTGATAATGTCTGCATATTTATATATGTATCAATTTTCTTTTCTTGATATTGTAATAATATATTAGTATTAATATTATAATCTAATCCAAAATATAATGTTTTAATAATACCTAAATCACCTATACCACTATGTGAATAAGGTTCTCCATAAGATAATCCTGACCAATATTTTGATTGATTTAAATATTCATATCCAATATATAATTCATTATTATTATATGAAAATTTATATTTTGTACCAAATAGTTTACTTGTACCATTTTCACCAAAAGTGTTTTTATATGATACAGGTCCATATATTGTATCTATTATGATTGTTTTATTTTTAGTTTTACTTTCCCCTAAGATCATATATAGCATTAATCCAGTTTCTTCAGAATCATCGTATGTTATACCTAAAGCATTAATAGCCACATCTGTAAAATCTGTGTTATTAAATCTTAAATCCATTTCTGCTCTATTTATAACTATTTCAAATTTATTAATATTAAATCCTAATAAATAATATATACCATTAGTCCCTTTTATATTTTCTAAAAATCTTATATCATTATCTAATGGATAATATTTAGATTCTATTTCACCAATAGATATTCTAAAATTATTTTTATATTCTGAAAACTTATATCTTAAAAATTGACCTTGTCCACTATAATTGATGATAGTATATAAAAAATCAGATTTTTTTAATTCATTACTTCTAATAGAAGATAAAGACCCATCTTGAGCAGGAACCTGTCCAAAACTATATGTTATGTTTTTATTAGGAGATATATTTATTAAAAATTCATTTAATGTTATTGTATTCTCAACATCACTATATAACTGTGTTGTTGTGTTATAAATTGAATCATAATGATATAAACCTAATTCAGAACTTATATTTATATATTTATTAATATATATTCTTTTAAATATTTCAAATTCTAATTGATTACCATTTTTTGTTTGTTGTTTATTATTAATATTATTTTCATTAGAAAATAATGAAAATGTTACTTCTCTAATATTATCTTTATCTAACGCATATAGATGATTATTAAATAATATTAATAATATTAATAGTATTAATTTATTCATCATTATAATTCACCTCCGATAGTTCTAGATAATATTTGTATATTATGACTATGTTTAAATAAACAAAAATATATTTCTTCAGCTTCATGATCAGTTATTGATTTATAATCAATAATATAATATTTTAATCTATTATTATACTGTACTCTTTTCCATCCTTTAAGACTTTTAATTTCTGGAAATAATTCATATTTTTTAAATAATGATAAACACATATTTTTATCATTATTTATATTATCAGCATAAATTTCAGTTATAAAAACAAACAATAAAATTATAATAATATGTGTAATTTTATTCATTTAATTTTCCTTAATTTTTACAGGTATCTTTATTTTAAAAACAGTACCTTCAGTTGATGTTTCTTCTAATTCTACATCACCACCAATTTCTCTCATATGTAATTTATTTAAATATAAACCAATTCCTCGTAATTCATTAGTTGAACCAGTAGATTCTAGATATATTTTAAATTTCATTTTTAAATATAAATACCATTTGATTATATAACAATTTTTATCATCAATTCTTGTATCATATAATGGATTACCATCTTTATCTTTAGTACTATAATATGCATCAAATATTACATTATATTCATCTTTTTCTAAAATATTTCCAAATTTATTTCTAATTCCAGTTCCATTATCAACAATATATATGGATATTATGTTCTTTTTATCATCATATATTCCAGCAACATTTATTCTAGAACTTTTTGCTTCTAATGAATTCTTTAGATGTTGACTAATAATATTTAAAATATCTCCATTTGCCATTTTAGATGATGAATAATGTTTTAAATTTTCATCTATATTTATTTCAAAATTTTTAAATTTAAAAATACTCATAGAATTTGAACAATATGATATAATATCATATAATGATTTATTACCATTACTATATTTTAATTGTTTAAAATTACTCATTCTTTCTAAAACAACTCTCATTTGATCTAAAGATACATATATTTGATCAAATGAATGATTTATACCCATAGATGTTAAATTAACATCAGTATTTTTGATAAGTCCTCCAACTATTGCTAAAGGAGTGTTTAATTCATGATGAGTATTTTCAGTCAATAACTGCATATTAGTTTCTTGTAATGATCTATTAGTTGTTCTAACATTTAATGATCGAAATTTATAATTCTGTAATTCAATATAAATAAATGTTATTAAAAATACTATAGAGAATGATATATTGAGATATATTAATAAATCAATAAATTGAGTTATTAATCCTTCAGTATATGATATTATATGTATATTATATGTTTCTTCTACAAAATATAATGTGTAATCTTTGTATAATATATAATTCTTCAATTTAATTAATATATGTTTATTTAATTGTTTTATATTTTTATTTTTATAAAATCTAAGTCTATCATTTTCTTGTAAATGTTTATATATTCTTATTGTATTATCATTTAAATATATTTCTATTGATTCACAATGTGTTAATTTACATATATATTCTGGATCAATATCTCCTAATTCTTCAATTGACGTTTTAATTATATTTTTATGGTTTTGTATATAATTATTTAAATTTGAAAAAAAACCTATAAAAATTATAAAGTTTATAACAATTAGAAATATTGAATACTCAAAAATAAAAGATTTAAAAATATTATTATGTATTCTCATTTTTTAGCCTTTAAGAGGTAAATAAATTACCTCTTATAATATTATAAACCTAATTCTTTACCAGATTTAGATAATGAAAAACTTAATTTATTTCTTTCTGGTTTTGCTGGTACATCATAAAATGTTCCTGGTTTCATTGGATTTGCTACATTTTTTCTTTCAGCTTTAGCTGCTACATAACCTTTTGAGAATGAACCAAATTTACCAATTACAGCTTTTCCTGAACCATCAAATACTTCTTCAATTATTGTTTTTGTATATTCATTGATTACATCTGTTACTGTTGATAGTGATACACCTTCTAATTTTTCTGCTACTTTTGCTTTTAATTCTTTATCTGTTGCCATGTTGTTTTCCTTATATTGACTATATATATTTTGTTCTCTAATAAATTAATATTAGACATTCCATTAAACTTGTTTTACCATATATAATGAACCATTGAGGACCAAGTTTATTTATCTAATGTAATATATCCAAATACTTTACATTTTTCTTTAACTTTAATTATACTATTATAGATATCATTTATATTTTTATAATAATTCACATCATCTAATAATATATGTTTATATTCTTTACCAAACTGTTCTATATTAT
>Ga0256843_1002589_pt1 | contig 13094 bp, 16 predicted proteins | sample AlvinellametaG_FD_191572 | JGI IMG/M metagenome (GOLD analysis project Ga0256843, IMG submission 191572) | Pompeii worm associated microbial communities from hydrothermal vent at the East Pacific Rise, Pacific Ocean - Alvinella | ecosystem: Host-associated > Annelida > Integument > Unclassified ... | reverse complement strand
GACAAGGACGACATTTGCCAATCCACTTTTTCAAAACCTATACTTTGCATAGCTTCGGCTGCGGGTTTAAACACCAATCCGGGCATCACACCGGTAACAATAGAAATAAGGGATAAAATCACCATTGGGATTAACATAGAAACCGGTGCTTCTTTGACATTTTCGGTTTCCTTTTCTTCTTGTCCCAAGAACAATCCGAATAAGAATCGATAAGCATATAAAAATGCCGCCGTAGATGAAAAGAAAATCACAATCACCAAGAAGTAGTTGTTACTTTCGGTAATCAAAGCTTCGTAGAGCAACCATTTTCCCACAAATCCTCCTACCGGTGGCACACCTGTCAAGGCGATAATCGATACCAAGGCCACAAAAAACGTCCAAGGCATGCGTCTGATCAGCCCCGAAATCTTTGTCATGTCCGTAGTGCCTGCTTGTTTTTCCACAGCACCTGCTACCATAAACAAGGCTCCTTTAAACACGGCATGCATCACTGCCAAATACAGTGCCGCCATTACGCCCAATTTCGTTCCGGTAGACAAACCCACAACAATATATCCCAATTGTGCCACAGACGAATACGCCAACAAGCGTTTGGCATCGGTTTGTATCAAAGCGTAAATCGTTCCCATGACGGCTGTGATCCCTCCTAACCATGCCAATATTTGCGTATAAAAATATCCTTGAATATAATGTGCCGTATAATATGTAGACAAGACCAGAGCAATTCCGAAAACTCCCATTTTAGACATCGCACCGGAAAAAACCGTAGTAAACGACATCGGACTTTTGGCATAAGCCGACGGTGCCCATACATGAAAAGGCATTACCGCCGCTTTAATGGCAAAACCCAATATCAAAAACAACGGAATAAAAATATGTTCTTTAAAAGCAAAAGCTCCTTTGGCAATCGCTTCATCAATCATAAAAGTGCCGTAATATTTATGTATAAAAACAATAGCCGTCAACATAGCATAAGCACCAATGGCACTAAACACCATATATTTCATTCCTTCTGTCTTTACATTGTAATAAGCATTATAGATAATCAGCAAGAAGGAACTCCATGTCATAATTTCCCAAAAGATAAACAATGAGATAAAATCACGACTCACAACCACACCTGTCATACCCAAAATCGTCAATAAAAAACTGCCGTAGAAGTAGCCCAATCGCGCTTTTCCTTCCATATATTTAATGGAATAAAGCAAGGCTAACACACTCAATCCTAATACGATATACAAGAAATACTTTCCAATCGGCGTTACGCCCCATTGCAATTCTACGCCACCTACCACATGCGTCTCTGTCAATCCGTTAAAACCCGTAGCAAAAAAATAGCCGGCAGCCACCAACGACACTACAAAAGCCGTAATGCCCGTAAGTTTCCTGTTTATACTGTCAATTGAGTAAGTAATCACACTTCCCAGCAACAAAATGAGTAATAATATGCTCAATGTATTCATAATTTTATTTTATGTCGGAAGTCGGAAGCCCGAAGTCCGAAGTTTTGTTATTTTTTTAATGGAAGTTCATCCCTTCACCTTTTACCTTGTCCCTTTTACCTTATTACCTCATACTTAAAACCTCCTTGATATAATTCGCTTTATCCAGCAAACTCGCAGCTGCATTATGCAAATAATCCGTAATCAAATCCGGATAAACGCCTATAACAATTATAAAAACAGCCAAAGCCGTCATTGCTACCAGCGCATTTGGCGACGGTTTATGAGCTGCCTCTTCCACTTCTTCTTTAGCAAAATATATACGTCCTACTGTTCGCAGGTAATACACTAATTCAATGATTGTCACCAACAAAATACCGACAATCAGATAAATCATTTCCTTGTCTGCTGCTGACGTCAGGATATAAAACTTACTCCAAAATCCCGAAAATGGCGGAAATCCCACAATGGCAAAGGCTGCAATCGAAAACAAAGCCGACACATACGGCAATTTTTTATGAATACCGTTCATCGCCACCAATCGTTTGTCATCGGTATTGTAAATGAAATAACTACCTGTCATAAACAGCAAAGATTTAATCACGGCGTGGTTCAACATCAAAAATATCGCACCAAATACCGCCAACTCGCTACCGATACCAAAGGCAATCAGCACCAATCCCACTTGTCCGACACTCGAATATGCCAGCATTCGCTTTAAATTCTTTTGCGAAATAGCCGCTATCTCGGCTACCAACATTGTTATAAATCCCATTACAATCAAATAGTTATGCACTCCACCTACGTCAAACAAGGTAAACAACACCCGCACCAAGGCATACACACCTGCTACCGAAACCACAGCGGCAAAAGTAGCACTTGTAGGCGACGGCGCTTGCGAATACGCATCCGGTGCCCAGCCGTTCAGCGGAAACATTTCCGCTTCAATACCCAAAGCCACCAAAAACAAAATCAAAGCTGTGATTTTCATTCCCTGTGGCACATCATGCATACGTTCGGCTATTTGCGCCATATTCAAGGTTCCGGTTTGCGTATAGATAATCAAAATCGCCAACAACAAAAAGGTAGAAGCCAAACTACCTATAAACAAATACTTAAATCCGGCTTCGGCACCATCTCTATTTCTATAAAAAGCTGTCAACGAATAAGCCGTAATCCCTACGATTTCTATAAAAACAAACATATTAAAAATGTCGCCCGTAATAATCACACCGATAGAACCGGCAATCATCATCATCTGCAAAATTTCGTAATATTTAACCACTCCGCCTTTTAAAGTCCTTCTAAAACGGAAACCGTAGAGCCAAATAGCAAATCCCAATACCGAAACGGTAGTCGCCAAAAAAGCCGAAAAAGGTGTCAGCACCAAGTTGATCCCCCAGGGCGGTTGCCATCCGGCTATCACCTCGCTGATAAATCCTTTTTCAGACACTTCCTTCATCAGCACAAACGAGATAATCATATTATAAAACAACACAATTCCCGGCACCACCCGCGCCGCATCTTTATACACTTTACTCAAAAGCGGAATTGCAAAAGCCGCCAACAAGGGCGCTACGATATAATGAACAGGACTTATTACCATTTCAGTGATTTTATTTGATCAATATTAGCTGTATGATGATGCTTATACAAGCGAATTACCAATGAAAGCGCTAGCGCCGTAACCGCAAACCCGATCACGATAGCCGTCAGCACCAAGGCTTGCGGCACCGGATCCACCATTTTGGCGGCGGCATCTTCATTTCCCGGTGAAAAGATCGGTGCTGTTCCGCTCTGCACATAGCCCACTGCCACAAACAGCAGATTCACTCCGGCTTCCATAATCGACAGTCCGATCACGATTTTTACCAAATGTTTTTTGATTAACGCAGCATATAACCCTATGACTATCAACATAATAGCCGAGCCATACACCGCCAGTGTAATCAAATCCTTGTATTTGATGAATATTTCTTGAAATTCGTTCATTTCTTTATTTTTTGATGAATCGATAAATCGATAAATCGATGAACCGATGATTTTTTATTTCCAATTAAACGCAACGCATTTCGTCTCTACAATCGTTTTTGTTTGTTATTTCAATCAGACGCATTGCAATGCGTCTCTACTTTTACCTTGCTCCTTTTACCTTGCTCTTTCTATCTCTTTTGTCTCGGTTTTATCTTCAACAAAATATCCAACACATTTGTCAATTCCGTCGCTACTTTTATACCTATAAATATATATATCAACGGAATCAATCCGCCACTGATCAAATCATTCAAATTACCCGTCCAACCGGTGTTTTGCAAAAACGAACCGTAACGAAACAATCCGTATAACCCAATACCCACAAATGCCAATCCGGCAATACTTTCCAACCACACCATTACATTATGATTCGTATTAAAACGCTTGTAGGTAATCAACATCAACAAAAATCCGGTAGCGATAATAGCACCTCCTTGAAAACCTCCTCCCGGTGTTAAATGTCCGTGGATAAACACATATAATCCCAAAACCAGCATCAACGGAAATAATATTTTTGCGCCTGTTCTTACCAAACTCGACGATTTCAGCATGATTCGTTCCTCTTCCTCCTCATCCTCTTTGCGGTATAAAATACTCGCCAATCCGGTAGCCGCCAAAAACAAAACGGTTACCTCACCCAAAGTGTCGAAACCGCGGAAATTCACCACTACGGCAGTAATCGTATTGGCTACATGCAAATCTTCCGGTGCTTTTTTCAAATAAAAAGCCGAAACCGTTTCAGGCTGATCCAAATTTCCTATACGGTTTTCTCCGAAAGGTATATCTTTGAATGTATCAGCCAAGGTATAGGTTAATACCGCTACGGTGATGAAAATGATTAATTTTTTCATTTGTTCAATTATTTTTAAGCTTGTCATATCGAGTGTTCCGACGCAGTCGGAATGTATCGAGATATAAGACAAGCGTCTTTTATATTCTAATTTCAATTTCTACACCCGTAATGCCTACTTCTCGATACTATTTTATTCGTTCCTCATAAAATCACTCGAAGTGACATTACTAATATTCTATCAACATCATCCGGAACCCTGCATTGAACATCCGGCATTAAAATTTCTCCACGTGATCATCCCGATATTCATCTTCGTCCCTGCTTGTATTTCTAATCGTAATGATGAAAATAATCGTCGTCAAGGCAATACCTATTGCCGCTTCGGTAATGGCGACATCCGGTGCTTGCAACAAATAGAAAAATACCGATAATACCACACTGATAACTCCGGTTGCCAAAACGGCATATAACAAATCTTTTTGCATCACTGCATAAATCGCTGCCGCTATCATGATTATTGCCATTACGATAAGAAATAATACTATTGCCATTTTATTGATAATTTGATGAATTGATAAATCGATTATTTAATTTTTTTATTTTTATTGTTACAGACACACGGCCGTGCGTCTCTACAATACATATAATTATTTATTTCAATTAGACGCAATAAATTGCGAATCTACATACAAACGTTGCACCGCAACGTTTCTACAATTTATTTTTCAATTAGACGCATTCAATTTTTCAATTAGACGCATTGCAATGCGTCTCTACTTTTAACTTTTAACTTTTTCCTTTGGACTATTTGTTTTTTCTTTTTCCACCTCTGCTTCGTAGGCATCTATCTTCTTCTTAAAAAACGGAAAAATTCCCCTGCGATACGATGCCCGTGCCAAGGCATGCGAACTCAACGGATTGGAAACACCTATAAATATGATGATCACCAATAATTTAATCAACCATTCCGGTTGCATCAAACCTACGCCCAAAACCACACTCATGGCCCCCAATGTCGATGCTTTGGTGCCAGCCTGCAAACGGTTATACAAATCAGGCATCCGGTAAATACCCAATGCCCCTAAAAACAGAAATATGCTTCCTAACAAAACAAATCCCAATCCCAAATAGGTTAATATGTTATTTAGTGTTTCCATTACAGTGCTTTTTCAATATAACGTGCTATAACTATTATGCCTATAAATCCTAATACTGCATACACCAATGCCAAATCGATATAGATATAGCGTTGAAACAAATAGGCTAATAAAACCAAACCGGCAATACCAATTACCGATAAGGTATCTAAAGCAATGGCTCTATCTGCCGCTGTCGGTCCTTTGACAAACCGCACAAATGACAAAAAACTGCCTATGCTGATTAAAACTATTGATATGTATATTATTATGTTCATTTTATTATTGTTTAATCGATGAACCGTTTAACCGATGAATCGATGATTTTTGTTTATTGTTCAAGCTTGTCATATCGAGTGTTCCGACGCAGTCGGAATGTATCGAGATATAAGACAAGCGTCTTATATATTCTAATTTCTATTTCTATACCCGTAATGCCTACTTCTCGATACTATTTTATTCGTTCCTCATAAAATCACTCGAAGTGACATTACTATATTTATCTATTCACAAGCTTGTCATATCGAGTGTTCCGGCACAGTCGGAATGTATCGAGATATAAGACAAGCGTTTTTTATATTCTAATTTCAATTTCTACACCCGTAATGCCTACTTCTCGATACTATTTTATTCGTTCCTCATAAAATCACTCGAAGTGACATTACTACATCTGACACCGGCCATCCGGCATCAACCGTATATTTTCAATAAAACCTTTTCAAAAGGTTCTGCTATTTCTTTATAAATTTCTTCCGGATCTTCCGTAGTGACATCTATCCAATGCACAAAAAACTTATTGTCAATGACATCTACTGTCAATGTTCCGGGCGTTAAAGTGATACTGTTGGCCAATACCATTTTGGCAAAATCATTGTTTAACTTCGTTTCAAAACTGACAATTCCCGGATTGATAGGCAAATCGGGATTGATAACCCTTTTGGCCACATCAAAATTGGCTTTTACCAATGCTACCAAAAAAACGAAAAAATATTTGACAAAATAAACCACATGCGACGGTGTAACCAATACCGGATCACAGCAATTAAAATTAATGACTGTTATATAAGCTACTATAAGACTGATGATTATTCCCGTAATGATTTCGGCCGGCTGAAGCGAAGTGGTAAAGGCAAACCAAATTAGAAAAATAATTATAAAAGTATATATAAATTTGGTTAAAGAGAATTTTGATTTATTCATAGCCGTTTATTTTCGTCTCAAAAATAAACTATACATGGCGGCATATTTATGAATAATATCATATTTTGAAAAGATTTTTGAAGGATAAACTTAAATAAAATCGTTCTAAACAAATCAAATTAGACTTTAGAAGTTAGAAATTAGAATTAAGTGCAGAAAAAACGATACAGATACTTAAAAAATATGTATTTTTACAGCAGTTAAAAACAAAATATTCTATCATGAAAAAACAAATCAACTCTAACGATGCACCGGCGCCTATCGGCCCTTATAGTCAAGCAATTCAAACAGGCGGAATTATTTTTATTTCAGGACAAATTCCGATGAATGCTTTAACAGGCGAATTGATACAAGACAATATCGAATTGGCTACGCATTTGGTAATGGAAAATTTAAGAGCTATTTTGCGCGAAGCGGATATGAATTTCGGTAACGTCGTCAAAACCACCATTTTCTTAAAAGATATGAATGATTTTCCGGTTGTCAATGAAATTTACGGCGGATATTTCAAAGGAAAAACACCGCCACCCGCCCGCGAAACCGTGCAAGTAGCTAAATTGCCCAAAGACGTTCAAGTGGAAATATCGGCAATTGCCGTTAAATAATCATCCTAAAAAACCGGGAATCCATCAATTACAAAACACTATTTATGAATATCAACAAAGCAGAATTTGTCATCAGCAATACCGACGTCAACAAAGCACCTCAAGAGCCATTGCCCGAATATGCTTTTATAGGACGCAGTAATGTAGGTAAATCATCGCTGATTAATATGCTAACCAACCGGAAAAAGTTGGCCAAAACTTCGGGAACTCCCGGAAAAACACAACTAATCAACCATTTTAAAATCAATGACGATTGGTTTTTAGTCGATTTGCCCGGTTACGGATATGCCAAAACCTCCAAATCAAAACGAAGAAAATTTCAAAAGCTCATCACCGATTATTTTACCAAACGAAAGAATTTAGTCAATGCTTTTGTATTGGTAGATGCCCGCCACGAGCCTCAAAAAATCGATTTGGAATTTATGCGTTGGTTGGGCGAACATGGAATCCCTTTTTCTATCGTATTTACCAAAGCCGATAAGTTGAGCAGCAACGAATTGGGAAAAAATTTGAGAAAATACAAACTAAAATTTTTAAAAGAATGGGAAAGCATGCCCAAAACCTTTACGACTTCAGCCACTTCTAAATTGGGAAAAGATGAAATATTAAACTATATTGAACGTTTAAATGAAATGGTTAAGGATGAAATACCTAAAATCATGAATTCAAATAAATCAGAATAAATCATGCAGAAAATATTTATTATCACCTTTTTTAGTTTGTTTTTCAGTTGGACAAGTCACGCACAACGAATGTTTGACAATGGTAAGGATTACGATATTTTTTATGCTTATACCCGCTGGGGCATTCAAATAGACGGACTGCTATATTTTCCGGCCGATTACGACAATCCTAATGCTTACTCTTTTCAAACCCAAACAGCTGCCGGATACAAATTCGGATTGGTTTATAATTGGAGTATTGATAACCATTTCGGTTTCAGAATCGGCGCTTTACTCGAACAAAATCCGGCATTAAACACTTATTTTATCCTGCCGGCAGAAGAAACAGGAGCTTCTACCGACTATGAACATGAAAAAGGTGCCCAATACAGTTCATTCTTTAAAAACTTTTCATTTCCCATATTAATTGAATACCGTAATTTTTCAATAGATCGATATGTTCTCAATTTGGACATAGGTTTTCAAATAGAAAGAACCGGTAAAGATATTATCAGTGAGAGTGTTTATCCTTATTATACCACAACGGTATATAACAAAGGCAGTTGGGACGTCGATTTGGTTTTAAAAGCAGGATGGTATTTTCAGTTTAGCCGTGTAATGATGCAAACCAATGTGGTTTACAAGCACCGTTTTGTCGATCAATATGAAGGACGATATCTGTTTACCAATTTAGCTTCTCCCGATTTAAGTGGTAATCTTACCCAACGCGGTGATTATATCGGATTGAGTTTTGACTTTTTCTTCCACAAAAAAGTCCGGGAAGTGGAAATGGGATGCCGTGCCAATACCCAGAGCAAAGAAGTTAGAAAAAGACAAAAGGCAGCTGAAAAAGCTAAAGCTAAAGCACAAAAACAATTAGAAAAAATTAAAAAGAAAAAGGAAAAGAAAATGCGTAAAAAAGCCAAAAAGAAATGGATTTTTTGGTAAAACAAAAAGCTTTTATATTCAAGTGAAAAAATGTATCTTTACAAAAATTTTCAGTTATGCTTATCATTGGAATAGCCGGAGGTACCGGTAGTGGTAAAACAACAGTAGTCAACCAGATAGTACAAGCCTTTGACAACGACGACGTAGGAATTATCTCACAAGATTCCTACTATAAAGACAACAAACACTTGTCATTGGAAGAGCGGGCAAAAATCAATTTTGATCACCCGCGCGCCATTGATTTTGACTTGCTTTACGATCATCTTACCCGCCTTAAAAAAGGTGAAACCATCGATCAACCGGTTTACTCATTCGTGCAACACACCCGCACCGGCGATACCATTACCACCCATCCGCGAAAAGTTATGCTGGTTGAAGGTATTTTGATTTTTAACGACAAACGACTGCGCGACTTATTCGACGTTAAATTATATGTGCACGCCGATTCAGACGAACGTCTTATCAGAAGGGTACGACGCGATATCAACGAACGTGGCCGAACCGTAGACGAAGTGCTCACACGCTACCAAACCACTTTAAAACCCATGCACGAACAATTTATAGAACCCACCAAAGCTTACGCCGACTTGATTATCCCGAACGACAGACGCAACAAAGTTGCTATTGACGTGATTATCAGTTTGATAAAAAACAACATTTAATTATGTCCGGTGTCTATAAATATATCACCAACCGGTTTGTTATAGCCATCATCATCTTTGTTATTTGGATTATTTTCATCGATGACAATTCGTTGATATATCTGCACGGACTTGATAAAGAAATCGATGAACTCGAAACCAAAAAAGCATATTACGAAAAGGAAATCAAAAACCAAAAACAAGAACTCAAAGATCTGAACGATCCCGAAAAACTTCAAAAATATGCCCGCGAAAAACTCCTGATGAAAAAAGAAGGAGAAGATATCTATATCATTGAAGAACCGGAAGAGTAAATCTTAATGTATCGAAAGTACCATAGATTAAAAGCTTTATTGAATATTATAGTATAGGATACTTGGATAAATCTGTTTGAAGTTTGAAGTCTGAAGTCCGAAGCCGGAAGTATGAAATCGGAAATAAATTTCGAACTTCGGACATTAAAAAAATATTTTTAATATAAGCCGAAACAACACGCACTAATTCCCCACTCAAAAGAAAATTGTTCCTGTATACCAAAAATTTTAGCCCTATTTGAAACAAACAAATTACTATACAACATAAATATTTTTTAATACCCATGATTTGGGTATTTATAACCGTAACTTTGTTTCATCAATAGATAAAGTTATGAAAGAAAACCGATATTTAAGCTTATTTTTTAGCACAAATCAGCCCATAAATAATTATCCTAAAGGCAAACTTCTTATACTTACCGGCGGAGGAGCGACCGGTTCACTATCATTTATTTTACACATGATAAAAAATAAGAGTATTGAAAATAATATTCCCACCGGTATTTATAATTTTGAAATAAAACCGGAATATATCATCAAAAAACTGCTTGCTTTGATTAATCAAATTAGTGAGCAATCCATAAATGAAGGCCAATTGTCTAAAAAAGAATGGGAAAGCATAAACAAAACCGCTAACGATATTCTAAAAGCACCTATTTTTTTCAGCCATTCCAATAGCATGAATTTACAAGAATTAATAACCCATGTCCGTCAAAACAAGTCCTTAAAAGATAAAGGAATCATTTGTCTGGATTATAAAAGATTGCTCCAAGCAGAAAATATTTTGGACGATAATTTAAAGAAAAAGAATAAAAAAATTTTACAACAATTAGAATCATTGGCTAAGGAATTAAATATAACAGTTATTGCTTGGGTGGATTCGTCTAATAGTTACGAAGAAATCTAGTCCCCAACCGACTACAACTAAAAATTTAGATATACAGGAGGTCTATCTAAAAAATATGAATATCTTTTATTTTTTATTATACGGAAATATTATAAGGTTTATAAATGAAAAGCGGGTAATTCTACTAAAAAATATAAATTAAATATGCCTACCAAAATAAACAACAGTAATATTATGAATTTTAAATCTATAAAAATTCATTAATTTTATACACATAAAAAATAATAAACATGCCTCACCCACAAGCTACATACCTACTGGAACAAATCTTAAATAAGCGGAAAATCACTCGCCAACAGTTTGCAGGATGGCTAGAAGAAAACGATTATCCACACAGTAAAAACACCATTACCCGTATTTTAAAATTCATCGACAGGCATTATGGTTTTAAAATTAAAGCCAAAAGGAGCAAATATCCCGGTGAAAACCATTTTTATATAGATTGGGATGCCTCGGATCCTGAAGCTTTGAAAAATTACAATTTTGCCAAAACATTGTTAATCAACGGTTTGCTCAAAAACGCTTTACAACAACGAATAGCTTTAGACGAATACATTTCGGTGAGCAATTATACCGAAAATAAAGGTTTGGAACACTTGCCCGAACTTTTCCGCGCTGTAACCAATCGCCATCAAGTACAGTTACATTACCAATCATTTTTTATGGACAAACCCAAAAAATTTATTATCGAACCTGTACTTTTACGCGAATATCTGAACCGTTGGTACGTGATTAGCCAAAACACTTCAGAAGAAGAAAAACCAAAACCGGTTTTTGCCTTGGACCGTATTCTCGACATGGAAATTATCGCCAACCGCCGGTTTGAAAAAAATCCTACCAAAAATTTTGCCGAAGAATTTAGAAATACCATTGGCGCCACCCTCAGCGGAAACATTCAAGAAATCTTATTGCAAGTATCTAAACAACAGGTAAAATATTTTGAAACCCTGCCCTTTCATTCCAGCCAAAAATTAGTCAAAACAAATCCAGACGGCAGCCGTATATATTCTTATACCTTACGAAACAATTACGAACTGAAACAATGGATCAAACATTACGGAAAAGAAGTTAAAGTATTAGCACCCAAAGAATTACAAAAAGAAATCATCAACGAACTAAAAGAAAATTTAAAACAATATTAAAATACCCATGATTTGGGTACTTATCGTTGTAACTTTGTTTTGTCTTAATTGAAAACAAACTGTTTTAAATTCTTTTAACATGAAAAATAATGTAGATATAGTTCCGGTACTTGAAATCTTGGCCGAAGGTGATGGCTTAGTGGTAACCCGGATATTTTTAGGCAGAGACAAGTATAACCAACCGGAATATTTATTTCATTGGGAAGTCAGTGGAATGGGACTTGAAGATGATGAACCCGGTTTTTCAACACTCAGTGAAAATACTTATACTTCCATGCAAGATTTATTGGAAGCACTGATAAAAAAATATCCAGAAATATTCATTTTATATGCTAATTTGATTCACAAAGATTATCGCCTAAGCATTATTAAATTAATCAGAAAACTGATACAAAAAGGTGAACTAAAAATAAACGAACTGAACGAGATCTGGTTAGAAAAACTCAATGTTTCAAAATATGAATTAACAGCTAACGCCCCTTTTGATGCAGAAGAATTTGCAAAATTTATACATGATTTTGTTCACCAAAACCGTATAGACATTTCAGAAATCAAAGGATGGGATTTGAAAAATTATACTCATTCGGATTTTGAAAATATAAGAGAATTTTCAAAATTTTTAGACCGCCTGAATAAACGAAATGCCAATGGAGTATTTTGTGACATAAACAAAGCAGGTGTGTATGCCTATTTTATAGGCGATAAATGTTTATATATTGGAAAAGCTAAAAGAATTAAAGACCGGTTGCTTGCTCATTACAAATCGGCTCATCTGAAAATCATTCCAAAACGCGGTAAAAAGCACAAAAAATTGTTCAATCGTTATATCAACGATCGGCTTGACGTTTATCACATCTGTATCGATGATAAATACGAAAGCAAAACCGGAGAATTATTTAGGAAAACTATCGAAGGAATGTTACAACTCAAATACGAACCCGAATTTGAACAGATAAACTATGAAAAATGAAACAAAATTTTGTAGCCATAGATTTTGAAACCGCCACCGGACATTATATTTGTTCGGTGGGAATTGTTAGCGTAGAAAACGGTAAAATTGTAGATGAATTTCACAGCTTGATACAACCTCCCGGCAATCAATATTTTTGGCGGAATATTGAAGTGCACGGAATTACAGAAATTGACACTAGAAATGCACCTTTCTTTGATGAAATTTATCCGGAAATCAAAAAAAGAATCGCCGGAAAAACCGTAGTAGCCCATAACGAAAGTTTTGACCGGAATGTCTTGATAAAAAGCATGAATAATT
>Ga0256843_1002588_pt1 | contig 13098 bp, 13 predicted proteins | sample AlvinellametaG_FD_191572 | JGI IMG/M metagenome (GOLD analysis project Ga0256843, IMG submission 191572) | Pompeii worm associated microbial communities from hydrothermal vent at the East Pacific Rise, Pacific Ocean - Alvinella | ecosystem: Host-associated > Annelida > Integument > Unclassified ... | reverse complement strand
AGATGTTTCAATAAATGTACATCCTTTTGCTTTGTTTCTTAAACCCATCTATTACAATTCTAGAGCAGATTGATTTAAGCTTTTCTTATTCGTGGGTAAACTTTAAAAAGTTTTAAATATAGAAAATTATTTTGTATTTTTTATGTTGAAAATGGTTATAAAAGTAGAGAACTGAAGAGCCCTATTGCACCTCCAAAGACTCCACCCCAAACAACAAGCCAGTCAAGATGCTCTTTTATGAGTTTTTCTACGATCTCTTTTACCATTTGAGGTGTCAATTCATCTAATCTTGATTCGATTACCTTCTCTATGGAGTTGATAAGGTCATCATTTAAAGAGGAGCTTTGAAGATGTTGTTGTAGTGTTGTATTGAAAGTTTCTGAGTTCACTATGGCAATAACAGCAGACTTCATCTTTGTTGAAAATGGCTCACGCAGACTCTCTAGTGCCGATTCTCCTCCAAACATTCCAAGCATTCCACCAAAAGAGGACTCCATTACTGTTTTTGAGAGGGCATCAAAGGCAGGGGAGAAGTCTGTCTCTTGAATGATAGGCTCTAAATTTACTTTTTTCTCTTCGTTTGCAAAGAAGTTCTCAAGTTGTTCTTGTGTGAAAAACTGCTCCATCATCAGATCTTTGATCGCTTTTTTAAAAGCTTCAAATCTTTGTGGTATAACCCCTGAACCATATAAAAAAGGAACCTTCTCAAAGAGCATATATATGGCTAACTGATTTGTAACTGCACCGGAGAGTGCAAAAAGCCCTGTATATAAGAGTGCCTCTTTGTACTCCAAAAAGAGAAAAGAGAGTCCGATAAGAGTAAGTGCGATAAGGTTTGTTATAAAACTTTTATTTAAGTTCAAAATATACCTCCTTTTTAAAAATGAAATTATATACTATCAAAATTAAAACTATAAATGGAAAAAGTATGAAACAAGAGAGTTATGAACTGTTTGAGAGTAAAGATATTAAGACAATCATAGATACGCTTGCACAAGAGCTACAAACAAGAAATGAATCACCTTTTTGGTCTGATAAAGTCGTCCCATTTTCTCATGCAATTCTTTCGGTATTGGTACCTTTGCGTGAGATGGATCTACTGTTTACTCCAGAAGGGGAGTATGTAGAGAAGTTAACACCTGAACTCTTTTTAGAGTGGAGTGATTTTTTAAGTTTAAAAACTTTAGCATTTACCATAGCAAAATCAAATGAAGCGGGTGAGCTGCTACGAACCTCATTAGAAAAAGAGGCTTGCATGAGATATAGAGCGGTAGATCTGAAGTTTTTAGGAGAATACCTTGCTTTATATACAGTAAATTTAGAAAAAGAGGATTTGGATTTTCCCATTGCAAATTATAATCTGCATCAGGGTGTCTCAAATGTTATAAAATCTCTACTCTAATAAAAAATAGAGTAGAGAAACCACCAAAGTAAAAAGATAAAAAATCCAAGTATAGCGAAGGTGATAGCTAAACGGATAGTAAAGAAAATTAAAAATTTTAACCAAGCAGGCATTAGTGTTTATATGGAACTGTTTTCAGTTTAGCAATTTTTTGGGCATATTCCATACCCCCTTTGAGATTTATAACATTATAATGAAGCTCTTTGGCAAGCCAAGGTGCAACAATTGATGTTCTGTTTCCTGTATGACAGATAAGTGCAAAAGGTTTTTTTGTATCAATTTTTGCATTGAGTTCTTTTAAAAAAGCATTAACATCATATTTCCCATTTGGATGAAAAAACATAATAGGTATAGCACCTTTTAATAGACCAGTCTCACGCCACTCCCCAGGAGTTCTAATATCTACAATAGGAATGTGTTTTTGCATAAATGCAGCAGATATATATTCATTTTTTAAGTCAGCAAAGAGAGATACTGTTACAACTAATAAACTAAAAATAATTTTTTTCAAATTCTTCTCCAAAAATAAAGTGTATAATTATAGCTACAATATTTAAACAGGATTAAAATGGCAGCATCTAAAAAAGCTATAGAAAATTCAAATAGACTTCGATATATACGTGCATTAGAACGTTTTTCTAAAAGTATTGTCTCATATTTAAGTAAGAGTGATGAGATTACAAAAGCGGGCTATGATAAAAAGATAGAGAATGCTTTACGGGTTTATAGTCGTGTAGAAGAGGTTGCTCTTTATAAAGGAGAGCTGCAAGATATGCAAAAACTTGTTAAAAAGATGATTGCTTATTCAGAGAGTGAAGATGATATGCAAAATATTAGAGAAGATTTACTATATAGTGTTAATCAATTAGAAAAAAGTAAGAATGCAAGACGATATAAAAAAGATAAACACTCAAAATCTAAATATGCTGATTGGGAATAAGATGTGTTACAATAGTAAAAAATAGAAATAATTTAAAGGAATAAAATGACAATAGCAGAGCAAGAGATAAAAAAATTTGAAAATCATAATTGTGCAGAAAATGGAGTCTTTTATCAGGCAATGGAAGAGGTTATTTATTCTATTGCTCCCTTATTAGAATCTGATGAAAAATATAGAAAATATGCGATTTTAGAACGTTTGGTTGTTCCTGATAGAGTTATAAAATTTAAAGTCACATGGCTTGATGATAACAATAATATTCAAGTAAATACCGGTTATAGAGTACAGTTTAATAATGCACTAGGACCTTATAAAGGTGGACTTCGTTTTCATCCAACAGTGAATGAAGGAGTACTCAAATTTCTAGGCTTTGAGCAGATTTTGAAAAACTCTTTGACTGGTTTGCCAATCGGTGGAGCTAAAGGTGGCAGTGATTTTGATCCAAAAGGAAAAAGTGACTTTGAAGTGATGAAGTTTTGTTCTTCTTTTATGACAGAGCTTCATAAGTATATTGGTCCAAGAATGGATGTTCCTGCTGGTGATATTGGTGTAGGTGCTCGTGAAATTGCATACCTTTTTGGTGAGTACAAAAAAATCACATCAACATATGAAGGTGTTTTGACAGGGAAACCTTTCTTCTTTGGTGGTTCTTTGATGCGTCCTGAAGCTACAGGATATGGAGCAGTTTACTTTACAGAGAGTATGTTGGATATTGAACAAAAAGAGCCTTTGATGGGAAAAGTTTGTGTTGTGAGTGGTGCTGGTAATGTTGCAGTTCATGCCATAGAAAAACTGACTCAAATTGGGGCAATTCCTGTTACTTGTTCAGATTCACATGGGACTATTTATGACTCTAGAGGTATTGACGTTGAGTTATTGAAAGATATTAAATTAAATAAACGTCAATCTTTGACAGAATATGCCAAGAAACATACAGAGGCAAAATATATTCCTGTTTCTGATTATCCAGAGGGTGGTCATGCTGTATGGGCGATTCCTTGTTATGCAGCATTTCCATGCGCTACGCAAAATGAGCTTACTGAGGTTGATGCGCAACATCTTATACAAAACGGATGTGTAAGTGTGACAGAAGGGGCAAATATGCCATCAACTCCACAGGCGATTACACTGCTTCAATCGCATAAAATTTGTTTTGCACCTGCAAAAGCTGCTAATGCCGGTGGTGTTGCTGTAAGTGAGTTTGAAATGAGTCAAAATGCTTCTATGAGTCGATGGAGTTTTGAAAAAGTAGATGTTAAATTGAAAGAGACAATGCAAAAGATCTGTAAACGAGTTGCTCTAACAGCTAAAGATTATGGTGTTGAAGGAAATTATGTTGATGGGGCAAATATTGCCGGCTTTAAAAAAGTAGCAGATGCCATGATAGCTGAAGGTATCTAAATAGATGAAAAAAATATTTCTCTTTCTTCTTTTTTATCTCTGTCTCTTTAGTGGAATAGTAGAGGCAAAGGTAAAATATTCAGAGTTTATTGATAATCAGATAAAACTGATATATGAGATGAATGATGCAAATATATCACAACAAAAAGCTTCACAACTTGTTAAAGAACAAGAGGCTCTCTATGATAATGCTCTTTATAAATTAATGTCTGATAAATCTTACTATATTGAACATTTGAAAGATTTCAACTCAGAAATATTCTCCCTTAAAAAAGTTATATCTATTAACCAAAGAGCAGGAAATTCATATGCTGTCATACGTGATGAAGTGCAAATTAAATCTTATTTAATTGTACGTAATATAAATGAGATGATAAAAGATGTTTTGATAGCTTTAGATAAGAGTAAAACGATTGAAGATTTTGAACAAAGATTAAATCAAATTACAGCAGAAGATGAGAAGAAATTAGAAAAAATTGTCAAAAAGAGTGATTACTCTAAGATATTAGAACTTCCTGTAAGCTCAACAGTATTAGAAGCTGCTAAAAAAAATATTGAGGAATTTTATGCACTGCAAGATATAAACAGTGATATGATAGCTCATCTGTACAAATTTGAAAATAAGATGTACCGTCTCAATAAATATACAAAATATCATCTTATTAAGCCTGTTGTCTATATTAACTCATTAGATGTTGTCGAGGTAGTAGATAAGCTTTTAGAACCTTTTGGTCTGAGTGTTATAAAGCTTATGATTATCTCTCTTTTAGTAGTGTTTATTTATATTCTTCGTAAACTTTTTTATATTATTTTAGAAAAATATCTTATTAATAGTGATTATCTCAATGAATATGCAGAAGATATTTTACTAAGTACTCGTAAAAGTATAGAGTTCTTAATAATTGTTATAAATATTAATATGGTTGCATATGTCTATAATAATTTTAGTAGTATAGTATTAGTGTCGCAATTTTTTGACATTATCTATACTGCTATAGTTACTTATATAGTTTATATTGTCATTAATACTATCGCGGTTTTAAATCTAACAAAATTTGAAAAAGATAAAACAACAGTGAAGAGTGAACTTATCAACGTTGGAATTAAAATCATAAACTTCTTTATCTTTACTATTGGTTTTTTGATTATTTTATATTTTGCAGGGGTAAATCTTACTGCGGTACTCTCTGGGCTTGGGATTGGGGGTCTAGCGGTTGCGTTTGCAGCAAAAGATACCATCTCAAACTTTTTTGGAACACTCTCTATTCTCTTCTCTGATGTCTTTTCACAAGGAGATTGGATTGAGATTGATGGGCGTGAGGGGACTGTTGTAGAGATTGGTCTGCGTGTCACTACGATTCGTACTTTTGATAATGCTCTCATCGCTATTCCAAACGGTACATTTGCCTCTAATGATATTAAAAACTGGAACAAACGTAAACTAGGGCGTCGGATTAAGATGAAACTTGGTGTGAAGTATGACTCAAAACCTGAAGATATTAAAAATGCAATCATTCAAATTCGTCAAATGTTACAAAATCATCCTGAAATTGCAACCAAAGATACTGTTTATGAACATATCTTGCGACGACGTGGACGTGTAGCGAAATTGGTCTCAAAAGATGACCTAGAAGGTGTAAAACGGACACTTTTAGTCTATTTGGATGAGTTCTCTGATTCGAGTATAAATATCTTAGTCTACTGCTTTTCCAAGTCAGTTATGTGGGAAGATTGGTTGCGTACAAAACAAGATGTGATGGAGAAGATAATGGATATTTTGCAAGAGAACAATCTTGAATTTGCCTTTCCGTCACTCTCTATTTATGATGAAACAAAAAAGAGTTAAAATAGCTCAATCTATTTTCAGAAATTTGTGATAAAATTATTAAAATTTATTATATTAGAAAGATATTGAATGTTAAAATTAAATGCCGGTCTCTGTGTTCGATCTCTCAGTGTTGAGAGTGAATGTAACAAGTGTGAAGTTGTCTGTCCAACAGAGGCGATCGTTGTCGGTGATAATCCACTTCCATCTATTAATTTCTCATCGTGTGTAAATTGTGGTGCCTGTGTAGGTGTCTGTCCTAGTGAAGCACTTGAGTTAGAGGAGTTTTCATCGACAAACTTCTTTTTTGATTTTATTGAAGATGAAGAGAATATTTTATCATGCCGTAAAAATCTGCCTTGTATAGCAGCATTGAGCGTTGAGCATATTATCTCTTTGGCAGTTCTTAAAAAAGAGCTTATCTTTGATATGGGGTATTGTGACAGCTGTGAGATAGCCTCAACATGTAAAAAACAGATAGAAGCTTATTATGAAGAGGCAACATATCTACTTGAAGCGATGGAGAGTGCAGCAGAGATAAAGCTTGAAAATATCTGTTATGAAAATAAGTCTGAACAACCTACTCAAAGAAGAGATTTTTTAAGTGCATTTAATCTAAAAACAGTTGCAAAAGTCAAAAGAAACTTTGAGAATGAAGTACAAAAAGCGAGTGATGAACTTGTTGAACATACGCTGCAAAAAACAGATATAGCACTTTTGAAGAAGAAAACCATCCCAAACAAACGTAAAATATTTTTTACAGCAATTAAAAGAGTAGAAAAGCCTTCTATTTTTCATACAGTAGATGCAACTGAAGTGAGTTTTACTTCACAGAAAATTATGGATGAAGAGGCGTGTACAGCGTGTCAGATGTGCTACAGGGTATGTCCAACAGGAGCACTTACAAGTGACATCAAAAACTCTAAGATTGACTTTGATCCCTTTTTATGTATAAAGTGTCAGATATGTCATGATGTTTGTGAACCGGATGCCATCCAACTTTCAAAAGTTTATAATGTAAAAGAGTTCTTTGAGCCAAAAGTCGTTAATTTGATTGGTTTTAGTGTCAAAAGATGTGCAGAGTGCAATATGATATTTAGCTCAAACAATGCAGAGGATACTCTTTGTAGAAGATGTAAAATAGAAGAAGACGAAGCAAAAAGTTTATGGGGGATTGAGTAATGATGAATAATGATAATGCAATAGGTAAAGAGACAATACTTTTTGGATATATAGGTGAGCATGCAGGAAGTTCGAGTTTTAGTGCAAATGTGAATAAACTCTTAAAACAAAATAACAATAATAGTATGATGATACCAATGAACATTCGTAAAGATGATCTCTACTTTACCATTACAAATATGAAAAAATCACATGTCAATGGTGCTGTCATCTCAAGTGAATATGTTGCTGATATGCCAGATATGATGGATGATATGAGTGCTATTGCAAAGCGAAGTGGGATGTGTGATATTCTTTATAGAGAGGGTGAGAGCCTGCGTGGGGATATTTTTAGTATGCGTGTTTTAACAGAGTATCTCAAAGATTTAGCGGTACGAAAAATTGCCATTATTGGTATAAATCACTATGCAAAGGCTTTTTCCTTTCTCTCATGTGGTTTTGAAGTGAGTTACTTTTATGATAGTCTGGAAGATTTGATGGCTTTCACGCAAGAGGTAGATATAATCAATGCAGATATGAATAGAATCGCACCCGATATGGAGCTTGATTTTTCAGATTTTGATGTGGTGTTGGATTTTTCAGATTTTGCAACACTACCGATGATAAAGCATTTGGCAAAATATAATTTTGATATGAAAAACTCGAAGCAACTCTCCTCTTTAAAACGTTCTGCTGAGTTGTTGGACGCTAAATATATAGGCTATGATGATATGTTAGAGAAGCTCACGCAAAAGGTTTACGAAATAATATAATAAGAAGTATTGTAACCTGGTCCTTGAGGCTTTGAAGTAAATTAGCCCAGGATAAATCCTGGGTTCCGAGAGAGTTTTTTATTCTGTCGGAAACCAGGTTTCAACCTGGTCCTTGAGGCTTTGAAGCAGATCAGCCCAGGATAAATCCTGGGTTCCAAGAGAGTTTTTTATTCTGTCGGAAACCAGGTTTCAACCTGGTCCTTTAGGCTTTGAAGCAAATCAGCCCAGGATGAATCCTGGGTTCCGCGAACTTGTAAGCTCTTGAAAAGTAAATTAGTCTAGCTTCCCATAAGCGTCTGCAGGTAGAGCCACCCTTGCCATAATGCAGCAGAACAGATACCTGCTGCAAAACCTGCAATTATATCATCACCCATAACCCCGACACCACCTTTGGCTTCACGATCAATTCTCCCAATGATAGAAGGTTTTGTAATGTCAAAAGCACGAAAGAGGGCAAATGAGAGGAGTGATTGCAGTAAAAAGCCATTACTTAAATCAAAAAGTTGATTTGTTGCTATGGTTATTGCCGGTGCTACAGAGAGTGCAAACCACATTCCAGCAAGTTCATCAATAACTATCTTTTGATTATCATGTGTGCCTGATTCCTCTTCATACTGATTAATCACTTTAATAGCAATAATAGAGATAAGTGAAGCAGCTAAAAAGAGCGTAGTCGCATCAAAATAGATTAAAATAAGCATACCCAATGGTAGAGAGACCAATGTTCCCATTGTTCCTGGAGCTTTTGGCGAGAGACCGCTATATCCTACTGTTAAAAAAAACCAATTCATGTACGCCCTTATGTGAGTGAAGTTGTTTGATAGAGCTTCATCAGCTCAAGATAGAAATCTTTTTCGCTATGCTCTTCTAAAAGACCTTTAACCGGAAAGGTGTCATAGTAGAGTTTCTCAATGTTCTTAAATCTGTTTGGAAAGAGTCTTGAGAGTAAAAAAGAGCTTATCTCTTTACGAATAAGCACTGCAGGTGGAAGAAGTCCAGCTTCAAGTAGTGCTAAAATAGAGTCTGCGTGGTAAGAAATCTGGTGATGTTGCCCATGTGGACAAGTATTTTTACTCACTAAAGTTTTACACTCATCACAGTAAACATATTCGCTTGCTACGATTATCTCTATATCTATACCTGTTACTTTATCGACGATAGATTTGTTAGAGTTGCAGTCATAAAACATTCCAAGTCCTGCGTGATTGCGTCCTATGGTGAGTCTGTCACATCCATAATTTTTAGCAACAATGGCATCAATGATAATCTCATTATATCCTGCAAAGATATAGCTGTTCTCTAGTGGAACAATAACTACACGGTTCTTTGGTAAAAAGTTGTTAATAAAATACTCGAGTGCCTCTTTTCTTATATCAAAGGCTAGATTTGCACTGTCATAAGGTTTGAGTAGAAAAATGATGAGTAGATCAGTTGTCTCTAAAGTTTGACGAATGAGACGTTCATGTGCACGGTGTAGTGGATTTACTCCCATTACTAATGAACTTGTATGTTTTGCCCCAATAAGCTCTTTTGCATAGGCAATATTACGCTTGTTAATATTCTCTTTTTTGTTAAGAATTTTGTATTTTCCACTGACTGCCCAGTGACCAATCCGTTTGATGGTTGCCATAACACCAGGGTGGCTGGTATCATCTGTTCCATAGATATGTTTTACCCGTTCATTTGGGTCAATTCTAAAGGTCTCCTCTATAATGAGCGTTGCAAACTCTTTTCTGTCACAAAGAATGGTAACCTCTTCGCCAACTTCAAGTGAAGCGATGACCTCTTCGTTCTTTTTTCCAGAAGGTGCTAAAATAAAAGGAAAAGGAAAAGATTTTCCATCAATGAGTCCACTTTTGAGTACATCTTCAGACTCTGCTTCACTCATCAGTTTTGTAACAGGTGCTAGAAGTCCATCATCTACAAGCTCTAATGCTGAAGCTGCCTCTTTATCGATATAAAGTGTTTTATTTTTTCTTGACGATGTCATATTTCTTTCTTTTTTCCCAGAGACTTTTACGACTAATTCCTAATTTTTTAGAGAGTTCTGTATCTGGGTATTTATCTTGATAATTGAGTACAATGAATTTTACATAATCTTCGATAGGAAGAATTTCTCCTTTGTCAAAAACATTACTTTCACTTTTTATCTCAATAACAGGGTACTCTACATCTTCGATTTTATCACTGCTAACAACTATTGCTTTTTTTTCAGAAATCAAGTCACAAAATGCTTTTTTATCTGTTTTTTTCAATGTTTGGTAGTCGATAATATAGATAATCGCATTGTCTGCTAAAGATTCTATTTCACTTATTGCTTTTGAGTCAGCAAGAGAGATAAAATGGATAGGAAGGTTTTGTTTTTGTGCATATTCAAAAGCAAATGCATCTGCATATTTTTGAAAGTTTGAAGAGACAAAAAGAGGAAGTTCAATATTTTCTAAATCCTGTCCATGTTTTGCATTCAAAAAAGTGTGTGCAAGATATTTTTCATACGCTTCATTTCTTTTTTTAAGTCTTTCATAATCTTGATAGTGGTCGATCTTACGAACAAGTTCTTCTATCATAAATGGTTTTAAAATATAATCTTTTGCTCCTGCTGCCAGAGGTTTTGAGACTGTATCATTTGAGATATATGAGACCATTAAAATCACAATGGAATTTTTAAAGGTTTCAATGACCGGATTGAAATCTTGTCCATTGATATTTGTAGAGAGGAGTACTACATCATAGTTCACACTTCTTATAGCATCTTTTGTAGAGGTGCACATTTCACATACATGCCCTAACTCACCTAGTTTTGTTGCAATACTTTGCGCTAAATATACTTCGTTTTCTATAATTAATATCTTCATACTATCCTATCATTTTCCAGTTTAAATATTTTAAGTTTGCATTGGCAAGTACGCCAACACCTTCGCTTCTTCCAATAAATCCAAGTTTTTCTGTTGTTGTCGCTTTTACATTCATACGAGCAGAATCTATACCTAAAATTTCAGCCAAAACTCTACGCATCTGCAGTTTATACTTTCCTATGCGTGGAGTCTCTGCAGTTATGGTAATGTCTGCATTAATGATGACAAATCCAAAGTTATATATCTTTGATACAACACGTTTGAGTAACTCTTTGGAGTCAATTCCCTTATAGGCATCATCATTATCAGGAAAGAGCATACCTATGTCACCCATTCCAGCAGCTCCCAAGAGTGCATCAATAAGTGCATGAATAGCCACATCACCATCACTGTGCGCTTTAAAGCCAAAATCGGACTCTATTTTAACGCCACCAAGCCACATTTCACCTTTCTCATCAAAGGCATGTACATCAAAACCATTTCCACTCAGTATGTCACTGCTTGGTGGAGTAAGACATGGCACTTTGTTTAAATCCTGGGCATAGGTGATTTTATGAGCATCATCTTCACCAAGAACAAAGGCACGACTACCTCCATTTGCAACTATGGCACTGCTCTCATCTGTAAAAGTCTCTGATGTTTGAAGTGCTGTTTTTAAAATGGCTGTGCGTGAGAGCTGTGGGGTTTGGACTCTTTTTACTTGCTCTCTATCAATTGTTTCATCTTTATATACAATAGTGTCTGTTACATTAAGGTAAGGTAGAATGACATCTGCATCACCTTGATGTGTGATGATACGTTCAAGGAGTTCAGTTGAGATACATGCACGAGCAATATCATTTACTAAAACATACTCATTTTTGACAAATTGAAGTGCATTTGTCAAAGACTCTTGTCTTGTTGTACCACCTGCAACAAACTCATAAGGGGCATAAAGTTTCATAAACTCTATCTCATCGGCTGATCCGACAATGATAATTTGAGAAAAAAAGTTACTTTTTTGTAGTCTTTGTGCTACAAATTGCCACAATGGCTGATGTCCAATACGGAGCCATTGTTTCTTTACATCTTGAGCAAAACGGCTAGAAGAGCCAGCTGCAAGTAAAATAAGTGTCAAATCAGACAAAAAGACCCCTCTCATATAAAAGTGTTACGAAATTATACACATCAAAAGCTTTTTTAATCTTAAAAATAGAGAATTAACTTCCTATATCCTACTGAGAGTTAGATTAGTTCAAAGAGAAATTAATTCACTTTAGATTACTTTAACTTTATTTGATTATATTTCCATATAAGATAAAAATTGAGGAGAGACTTATGAGATCTTCATGGGTAAAAGAGCGTGAGAATGATTCTGTAAGAACACAGATGTATTACGCAAAGCAAGGCATCATCACACAAGAGATGGAGTATGTCGCAAAAGTAGAAGATTTATCTCCTGAACTTGTTCGTAGCGAAATAGCAAGAGGACGACTAATTATCCCTGCAAATGTAAATCATACATCACTAGAACCAATGGCTATTGGTCTTGCTAGTAAATGTAAAATAAATGCAAATATTGGTTCTTCAGCTATCGCTTCTGATGTTCAGGGTGAAATAGAAAAAGTACAGGTATCACAACATTATAAAGCAGATACTGCGATGGATCTAAGTACAGGTGGAGATTTGGATGAGATTAGAAAGGCAGTTATTGCTAACTCTAAAATCCCAATCGGTACAGTGCCAATTTATCAAATCTTACATGATGTTGGTAATAAGATTGAAGATTTAACGATTGAGGTTATGCTTGAGGTATTAGAGCGTCAAGCACAACAGGGTGTCTCTTACTTTACTATTCATGCAGGTTTTTTACTAGAGACTATGCCAAAAGTTGCAAAGCGTAAGATGGGAATTGTATCTCGTGGTGGTTCTTTAATGGCTGCATGGATGATGCATTACCATAGAGAAAATCCTTTCTACTCTGCATTTGATGATATTTTAGACATCTGTGCGAAGTATGATGTAAGTCTCTCTTTAGGTGATTCACTTCGCCCTGGTTGTTTGGCAGATGCAAGTGATGATGCACAACTTGGTGAGTTAAAAGTTCTTGGCGAGTTGACTCTAAGAGCGTGGGAGAAAAATGTTCAGGTTATGATTGAAGGTCCGGGTCACGTTCCACTCAATCAAATTGAGCGTAATATGAAGATTCAGCGTGAGCTTTGTCATGAGGCGCCTTTTTATATTCTAGGGCCGCTTGTTACTGACATTGCAGCTGGGTATGACCATATAAGTTCTGCAATCGGTGCGGCTGTCGGTGGATGGCACGGAGCGAGTATGCTCTGTTATGTAACACCAAAAGAGCACTTAGGGCTTCCTAATGCAGATGATGTACGTGAAGGTATCATTGCTTATAAAATTGCTGCACATGCCGCTGATATTGCCCGTGGACGTAAAGGTGCAAGAGATGTAGATGATGCAATGAGTGATGCACGTTATAACTTTGACTGGGAGAAACAGTTTGAGTTGGCGCTTGACAGCGAGCGTGCACGTGAGTATCACGATGAGACACTTCCTCAAGATGTATTTAAAGAGGCAGAGTTCTGTTCTATGTGTGGACCGAAGTTCTGTTCTTATAAAATAACGCAAGATATTATGGATAATCCTGATGGAATTCAGAGAATTATAGATGAATCAAAAGCCAAGGAAGAGGCTGAAGCCTTAGTTTAACGTTAGATTTTTAAAAATTGATTTTAAATAAGACA
>Ga0256843_1002587_pt1 | contig 13100 bp, 11 predicted proteins | sample AlvinellametaG_FD_191572 | JGI IMG/M metagenome (GOLD analysis project Ga0256843, IMG submission 191572) | Pompeii worm associated microbial communities from hydrothermal vent at the East Pacific Rise, Pacific Ocean - Alvinella | ecosystem: Host-associated > Annelida > Integument > Unclassified ... | reverse complement strand
CTGTTATTATCTTTTTAAATGAAACATTTACACAATTTCGTGAGTTTATGACATTATTTTCCAACCCTTCACAATATGTTCAAGGTCAAGAAGCAACTAAATATTTTTCATGTTTTTTAAATTTACTTCATGTATCAGGTATTGCCAGTGGTTTTAATTCTGCATTTAATTTTGGTATCAGTGTTTTTGTTTTTTTCTTTTTTAGAGGGATGTATAGAATCACTATCAGTACTTTAAAAATTTTAAGTGATGAAATTCAAAAATCACTTAAATTGATTTAGAGGTTTATATTATGTCTGCTATTTTAATTACTGGCGTACCATCAAGCGGTAAAACCTATTTTGCTTCAAAACTTATGTTAGAGGTCTATGAAAAGAAAAACCGTCCTATTTTTACAAATATAAATTTAAAAATAAAACATGATGAATATATACACCTATTACAAGTAGATGAACTCTATCAATTTGCTAGTGATGAATTAGCACTTTTTAAAAAATTCACCAAGCTTTCAAAAGAATATAAACTAAAAAAAGATGCCGAAGAAGATATTCTTTTAGTAGATGATGAAGATACACATGAAAAAGAATCAGATCCTTTTGAACAGTATTTTGGTAACTATGATAAATATTTAAAAGATAGTGGTTTGTTACATAAATTTGGTGGTAGTGTTATTTATTGGGATGAATGTCATAATGATTTGGGTGACTTGACTCCTGACCCTGTATGGATTAGATTTTTTTCATATCATCGTCACTTTGATATGGATATAGTACTTATAACACAAGATTTATCATTGATTCATCGTAAATATAAACCTTTTATCTCTAAATTTTATTTTGGTATGAATCCTGCCAAACGCTTACTTTCTAAAACACTTAAATTTAAAATATATACAGACCACCGCCAGTACGAAAAATTTTATATCGAAACTATATCAGTACCGATGGAAAAAAAAGTACATAATTTTTATGATTCTGGGCAGTATGAAGTGGAAAAATCTGTTTTTATAAAAAAGATGGCTCCTATTGCTGCTTTAATCATTGCTTTAGTATTAGGATATTTTCTTTTTATCAATAAAGGTGTTAAAGAGAGTACTCAAGATAATGTCACTCCTGAACTGACACAAAGAGATGTTAATGAGTCTGATATTAAACATCATGATGAAGATGATGAAGATGATGAAAAATTATTTGAAAGGGATGATAATGACCATATTCTCTTTTTTACTTGTAATTTAGAGTTATGTACTTTAAAAGACAGCTCTTTCATAATTCCATTGGATGATATTAAAAAATTTGCTGATGCTGTAAATATGGAGATTCTTTATAGTTCTAAAATTAATACTTATTACAAACTTGTAGCTGTAAATGTTAATGAGAGTTTATATAACGATTTAATGACATTTAAACTAGAAAAAAGGGGTGACAAACATGAAAAAGGTCGTATGGACTTCCGTAATAATACTGCTTTTAAACATTAATGTATTTGCCATTGATATGGTCAACACTAGCTTTGTGGATTTTGTGCGTTTTGTGTCTAATTCTACTAATAAAAATTTCATTATTGATGAGAAGATAGATACTAAATTTAATATTATTCTTCCTCACAATTTTGATTCTAAGGATGCATATACTATTTTAAAATCTGTTCTTAGTAAAAACAATATGTATCTTGTAAAAAATGGTACAACTTATTACATTAAAAAGATGGATGAAAAAAGATTTTATTCCTATAAATTAAAGTTCCTTTTTCCTGATAAGGTTATCCCTATAGTTCGGAAATATTATCCAACTTTGCGCATATCTAAATCAAAAAAAACTGTTATATATTTTTCAAAATATAAAGAACATAAGAAAATACAAAATCTCATTAAACTCCTTGATAAACCTACTAAGTCCAAACAAATAAAAGTAACACTTATTTCTTATAATGATAGTGATTTAGAGGAATATGGTGTAAATATTGATACTTCATATAAGAATCAAAATTTTGCTACTGGATATAAAACTTTCGTAGACTATCTGGTAGATAGTTCCTCTTTTTTTATGAATCTCAATAATTTTAATTTGGCACTTTATCTTTCTGATCTAAAAACAAAGCAGCTTGTAGATTCTAAATTTTCTCCTACCATTTCACTTTTTGATGGTAAACCTGCACGATTTTCAATAACTCAAAAAATCCCATATCTTAACGGCACAACCAGCATTAACGGCGCAAATGATATTAAAAATGATTCGTATAGTTATAACGATGTCGGCAGCGTGATTAATATTGATAAAGTGAGTATTACAGATGATGAAATTTATTTCCACATTCGTATGTCTTACGAGCTGATACTAGATAAAAGTATTACACCTACAACATCAAGACGCTATATAGATAATTATCTTAAATTAAAAGATGGGCAAAGCGTAATGATAGCGGGTATAAAAAGTGATGAACTTTCTAAGGTTTATAAAGAGATACCACTTTTAAGTTCTATTCCATTGATAGGTGGCATATTTAAGTGGCAAAGTAATGATAGTAAAAAATATACTTTTGCAATTATTATCTCTAGTTTGCAAGAAAAAGATGTTAATGCGAGCGAGCTCACCACTAAAGGGGTACCCCACGAAGTGGGGAAAATAGTAGGTGAGCGAAGCGAGCCTCTTGGCTATCTATAAAAAGTTATCGGACATTTTAAAAAGGAGTGACAATATGAAAAATTATGGCTTAACAACTTATCAAAGGGATGCAGCTTTGGCGAAGCTTCACAAAAATATAGAATATATGAACTCAAATGGTATCACCATGGATGCTAAATTTGTTCCTTATGCTGATTTTGTGCAAAATAGCTATAACAATGCAGATAGATATATAGCTGAAATACAACATAGAGCGTGGAATATGTTTGATTATGCACGTGAAAATGACTTAGTAAATCTTATGTTCACGCTTACGCTGCCATCTAAGTGGCATCCTATGAAACGTAAAAGTAAAAAAGATGAAACTTTAATATTTAATCCTAAGTTTGGCGGTCGTAAATATATTACTAAAATAAACGGTTACAAGTTTATGAACTGTACAGTTATACAACACATCCCTTTTGTTGAGCCTATACTTGATTTTAGTCCTATGGATAGATATACACCTCGTAATGCTTCTAAAGAGTTATCCAAGATGTTAAAAAAGTTTTTTGATGATAGAGCCTATAAAAGCATAGATAAAGACCTTAGATGCTATTTCCGTGTTACTGAACCACATCAAGATGGAACTCCACATGTACATATGTCTTTATTTATCCCAAAAGACAAAAAAGAGCGCATTGTAAAGGCATTTAAACGTTTATATCCTGAGCCTATGGGTAAAGTAGAAACAAACATTAGAAAGCCAGTTCATTATCTTATGAAATATGTACTAAAGACTTTTGATGACCTTAGAGAAGATAAAAATATTACTAATTTAACACTCTGGTATCTATATCACGGCATTAGCCGCTTTTACACGTCAAGAACTTTTATAAACTTGGATATATACAGAAAATTACATGGCATGTATGAGCTTAAAGATTTAACGGAAAAATACCGCAAAGACGAAGTGCAAATATATTTTTACAAAGATACAAACAAAATTTGTTTAATAGAGAATGAGTTTGGCACATTATACACGCCTAAGCCTATTAATTTGGAAGACAAAGAAGAAATCACTTACTATGAGGGTGCATTTGAGCCTATATACAAAGAACAAAAACCAAAAATAATTGATGTTGAAATTGATGATGAAAAATATATTTACTATAACAAAGAGTTTAGAAAAATTACTAAAAAACCATATCAGATGAATCTTTTAGAGTTATGGGAGTACTTCCAGAACCTTGATATTGAAACAGTTGATACACGTCATTATATTTATACTAGAAATCTATGTATAGAACGTGGACTTATAGAGGGTGAGTGGCTGAAACCAACATCCCTGCATGATATGATGGAAGAATTTGAAGTAGAAGGAGTTTTTTAAAATGGATTATTCTCTTAGATTAGATTTTATGGATGATGATTGTGATATTGAGGGGTTTCCTGATGAAGTAAACTATAAACGCCATACTTGCATTATATGTGGTCGTAAGAGATATGAACATTATATGAAACCAGTTTTGTTAAGCTCTTGGGCTTGTAAAGATAAATATCATTTTCAATATTGTTGTGATAATGAAGAAATTATAAAAGCTCAAGAGATTATTGATATGTTTAAAAAATTTAAACATATTAAACCACAACATATTTTTGGTAAATAAGACTCAAGATAATGTCACTCCCGAACGGACATAAAGGAACTGTATGAACTTTATTCATTATTCAGAACTATACTTAGAATTCAAAAAACATGAATTAAAATTTTCAACACTTGATAAATACACAAATATCATCAGAGATAGAATAGATCCTACTTTTGGAAAAATGCAAATTGAAGATATTAAGCCATCAGATATTAAAAGATGGCTTTATTCTATTACTGATGTAGGTAATAAATCAAAGCGTCACTATCTCGGTGTACTCTCTGGTATTATGCAAGAAGCTCTTTATGATGAAGTAATCTCACGCAATCCTGTAAAACTTGTGAAGCTGCCAAAAGTTACTAAACCAAATATACAGCCCTTTACTGCGGATGAAGTTAAAATGATAATGGATAATGCTATTATAGATAATTATCGTTACTATCTTGCTTTTGCATTTTATACTGGTATGCGTAGCGGTGAGATAATTGCACTTAAAAAAACTGATATAAATTTGGATGAAATGACAATTACAGTCCGTAGGACTCGTTCACGATTTGGAGAATCTACACCAAAAACAAAATACAGTCATAGAACTATACCAGTAATAGAACTTTTAAAACCTTATCTTATAGAGCTTTACAATAAACATGACAATGAGTATTTATTTATCACTCAATACAAAAAACCATATAGAGATATAAAAGTTTTTCAACATAACTACTGGAAACCAACATTAGAAAAATTAAATATTCCATACAGACGCCCATATAATGCACGGCATACTTACGCTACAAATATGTTATATAACAATTTGGTAACACCTGTACAACTCGCGCAGCTCTTGGGTCATTCAACTACGGAAATGGTTTATAATGTTTATGTGAACTATATAGATAGATTTAATGATAATTTTGACAGAAGTATTACAATTTATAAGTAATCGCCATACGCTAAGGGAATTTTTACTCTTTAAATAATCGCTTGAAAGTGCCTAAAATAGGGGTTAAGTGGTGGAGAAGGAGGGATTCGAACCCTCGGTACAGTTACCCATACGCATCCTTAGCAGGGATGTGGTTTCAGCCACTCACCCACTTCTCCGTTTGTAGGTCAGAATTATATTGATATAATTCTGATATATCGCTTAAAAATTGCGATATCGTTACTAAAGTTGTATGAGTATTTTTGCAACAACTTCAGCTGGATTTTCTGCTTGATAGATAGGACGTCCAACAACAATAAAGTCAACCTTTTGTTCTTTTGCAAATGCCACATCTGCAACACGTTTTTGATCCCCTGCATCTTCACCAAATGGTCGTATACCAGGTGTAAGTGTCATAAAGTTTTCATTGGTGATATTTTTAATAGAAGCAGATTCAAAAGCTGAACACACCACACCATCTAAACCACTTTCCTGTGCATCTTTAGCAAATTGATCAGCTTTACTTGCAATCTCTTTTTCATAAACAGCTTTAAACTCATCTTCACTAAATGAAGTCAGCGCAGTTACAGCCAAAACAATAGGACGGTTTTCATATTTTTCAAGACGCTCCATCACTGTACTCATAGCACGGCGCCCTGCACTTGCGTGTACATTAAACATATCGACACCAAGCCCCATGATCGACTCAGCTGCATCTGCCATTGTATTTGGTATATCATAGAGTTTCAGATCTAAAAAGATTTTGAAACTTGGATTTATCGCTTTTATAGCTTTTAAAAAATCTTCTCCATCACGGATGTAGGTACGAAGCCCCACTTTTAACCAAACATCATAATCTTTTATTTTCTCAATTAACGCGAGATTTTCCTCTTTTGTAGGTAGGTCAAGTGCAACACATAATTCCATAATTATTCTTTTTAGTAAATTTTAAAAGCAAGTATATCATTTTGATAGTAAAAAAAAGTTTATTGTGTAAACTCTACACAAACCCTATTACGACCACTTTCTTTAGCTTTATACAATGCTTCGTCAGCCCTTTTAAGTACCATTTCAATATTTATGTCATTTTCTGCCAATGTTGCGACACCCAAACTGACACTAAAAGCTATCTTGTTTGTTCCACCATAGTCCACTTCTGTCTGTTCTACTATTTCGCGTATTTTTAATGCCATTTTTTTAGCACCTTCTAAATCAGTATTAGGTAAAAGAACAACAAACTCTTCACCCCCAAACCTTGTAATAATATCACTTTCTCTTGTATGCTTTTTCAAAATCTCTGCAAGTTGTTTAATGACAATATCTCCCACATCATGTCCATAGGTGTCATTAACTACCTTAAAATGATCAATATCAAGCATAATAACACTTATCATTTTGTGTTCACGTTTTGCTAAAGCCACCATCTTTGATGCTATATCATGAAAATATCTTCGATTGTATAAATTGGTCATTGGATCACGATGAGCCTGTTCTTGCAACTGTTCTTGCAGTTTTTCCAGTTGTTTATTTATACGTGTCAGCTTTCTATTATGATAAAGAATCAAAAGAACAACAACAAGACCAATGACCAAGATCTTTAAAATCAACATATAATCCATATGTTGATCATATTTGATCGAAATAAATTTTGAAAAAATCTCCTGTTTAACATCAGGAGGAATATTTTGTACAGCTTTTTCGAAAATTTCTTCTAAAATCGGTTCATCATTTCTTACGCCAATACCAAGTTCCCATTTTTCATCAAACTTTCCTGCAATTTTCAACTCACCAACAAATTGGGTTTGAAACATATAACCAATACTTGCAAGAGTATCAATAAAACCAAAGAGTTCACCATTGACAACCCGATTTAGCCCCTCTTCTAAATTTTCAACATCTACTATTTGAAGATTTGGATATTTTTTTCTTATTATTTCATTATAAGCATACCCTTTGACCACACCAACTTTTTTATTTTTCAGATATCTAAAATCATCAAAAAAACCTACATTGGGACGTGTCGCCATAACCAAAGGGATACTAAGATATGGAGTTGTAAAATCCATATATTTTTTTCTCTCTGGAGTCTCCATCGCAAGTGAAAATATATCACACTCTCTTTTTTTCGCAGCACGCAATGATTCACTCCAAGACTTTGTATGAATCACTTCTATAGGAATACCTATATCTTTTTGAAAGACAGCAAAAAAATCTGCTGTCATCCCTATATGTTTTCCATTCTTATCAAACTTTTCATATGGCATCCATGCGGGATCTATGCACATACGAATCACTTTTTTCTTTTTTAGATACTCTTTTTCCTCTGTATTGAGACTAATTCTTGGTAAAAGATTATTAAACATATTGTACTGATGATCTTCTCCAGTGAGTTGCACCATCTTCTGTTTCTTATTTATAAACCATCTCTTTTGTAAAGAGAGTTTTTCATCCGTACTTAAAGAATCGTAGGCTTTGTTAAAAATGGCAATCAGTTCTGGGTTATTTTTATGAGCCACAAAATGTAAATTGTTTTTCCCTTTGTCTTTTAAATGAATATAGCCACCATGTTGGATATTGGTAATAATATTCTTACTCATTAAGTAGTTAAAAACATGAATATTATCAATAGCAACATCCACTTTTGATGTTGAGAGTGCCTCTAACATTGCCATACTGTTTTTATACTCTATAATCTTTGCATCTGGGTACATCACTTTTAAAGTTTTTGTCGTTGACCACCCTTTTCCTGCTGCAATTTTTTTCCCTTTAAAATCTTTAGAGGTAATATGACCTATATTATCACTCCGTACAAAATAGGAGATTTTCCAAGGCATATAGGGTTTGGAAAAAATATATTTTGCCTCTCTTTGTGCATCTTTGGTCATAGATTGCATCATATCGATATTATGTTTGTCAAACTCTTCTAAGAGTTCTATCCAACTATAACCGTTGATAAACTCTACTTTTATACCTATTTTTTTGGCAAGTAAATCTATCAACTCTACAGAAAAACCTTGTGCTTTACCATCAACAGAAAAATCAAAAGGAGGCCAATCATCTTCATTACTAACTTTGATAGAGGGATGGTTTTGAAGCCAACGGATCTCTTTTTGAGTCAAATTAAGGTCATTTGCATAAAGGAAAAAAGGAAAAAGAAGAAGAAAAAAAATAGTTCTCAAAAAAAGTGTGTTCAATTGTATCATCATTGTACACACAAAATCAGCAATTTTTTATTATAAAATAGAGTGCTATAGAAAACTTCATTAATAAACCTTTTTGAAGGAAGATAGATAATTTTTTTTTATAATTATAGCACTTTTTATGGGAAAAGTAAGTCTGTTACTTACTTTTCACCATAGTTTCGATTTTTTCAACCACAGAAGGATCTTCTAGTGTTGAAATATCTTGAGTGATTGGCTCACCTTTTGCAATGGAACGTAAAATACGACGCATAATTTTTCCTGAACGTGTCTTTGGTAGCCCTGGTGCAAAAACGATATCATCACATAAAGCGATATTTCCTATCTCTTTTTTGATAACATTGTTAATAGCTTTTACCTCTTCAACCTCATCAGCGACACCATCATCAGATTTTAAAACGATGTAGGCAAAAATACCCTCACCTTTTAACTCATGTGGTTTACCAACAACAGCGACCTCAGCAACATTTGGATGTTTTTTGATAGCAGCTTCCACTTCAGCAGTTCCCATTCTATGACCACTTACATTGATAACATCATCTGTACGACCAGTAATGGTGATATAACCATCCTCATCATACACCGCACCATCACCTGTAAAATATACAGGTTTACCATCTTTTTTCACATCACCAAAGTATGATTTGATAAATCTCTCTTCATCACCCCAAACACCACGTATCATAGAAGGCCAAGGGCGTGTTACACACATATATCCAGTTTCACCAACCTCAACACGCTCTCCAGTTGCAGGATCAAGAATTTCACCCATAATTCCTGGAAGAGGCAGTGTTGCACACCCTGGTTTAATAGGTGTTGCACCTGGAAGAGGAGAAACGATGTGTCCGCCAGTCTCAGTCTGCCAATAAGTATCAACAATAGCACACTTGCTATTACCTACCTCTTCATAGTACCATTTCCATGCAGGAGGATCGATTGGCTCACCCACAGTTCCAAGTACTTTTAAAGAGCTCAAGTCATATTTTTTCGGCTCATCTTCACCCATTTTGTGTAAAACTCTAATTGCAGTTGGAGCTGTATAGAACTGGTTGATTTTATACTCTTCAACCATTTTCCAAGGACGACCAGCATCAGGGTATGTTGGCACACCCTCAAACATAACAGTTGTTGCACCCATAGCAAGTGGACCATATACGATGTACGTATGCCCTGTAATCCAACCAATATCCGCTGTACACCAGTAGGTATCGTTCTCTTTGACATCAAATACCCACTCCATAGTCATCTGAGCCCATAAAATGTATCCAGCAGAGTTATGTTGTACCCCTTTAGGTTTTCCAGTACTACCTGAAGTATAAAGTAAGAAAAGTGGATCCTCTGCATCCATCACTTCAGCTTCACAATAAACATCTTGTGTTTCAATCAGCTCATTATAGGAATAATCACGCCCTGCTACCCACTCTACATCTTCGCCGTTACGCTCAACAACTAAAACCTTCTCAACTGGAGTATCACCCTCTAATGCTTTATCAACAACAGGTTTAAGCATATATGGTTTATCTTTTCTAAAAGCTCCATCAGCAGTAAGAACTACTTTTGCCTCAGCATCTTCAATTCTGTCACGAAGTGCTTCTGCTGAAAATCCACCAAAAACTATAGAATGGATAGCACCGATTCTTGCACATGCCAGCATCGCATACGCAGCTTCTAGAATCATCGGCATATAGATAACAACTCTGTCACCTTTTTGCACACCAAATTCATTTTTAAGTAAGTTTGCAAATCTATTTACATTGTAGTAAAGTTCAAGATATGTGATGATCTGCTTATCACCACGATCCCCTTCAAAAATAATTGCCGCTTTATTCTTACGAGTATCCAAGTGTCTGTCTATACACTGTGCTGCAACATTGAGTTTACCACCCTCAAACCATTTTACAAATGGAAAGTTTGACTCATCCATAACCTTCTCAAACGGTTCTATCCAATCAAGTTTCTCCTTACCAAAGTGTCCCCAAAAACCTTCATAGTCTTCAGTAGCCCACTCTTGGAGGTCATTATACTCACACATATTTTTTATTCTTGCATTTTTAGCAAACTCTTTGTTTGGTTTAAATACTGGCTTTTTTTGTATCTCTGACATTTTATTGCCCTTTTGTCTAAAATTAATTACCGAAAATTATATCTTGTAAAAATTTATCTTTCCTTGAAGATAATTTTTCATATTTTTTTCAATTTAATTTAAGTATTAAAAACTACATAATCTCTATTTAATAACTTTGACTATAATTCCATTAAAAAATTAAAGAGGTAAATAGATATGTTCGGAAGAAAACTAAAAGAGTACAATCTAAGTGAAGATGAGTTAGCAAAATTACAGTATGCAAAGATAAGCACAAACAAAGGAACTATCTGGTTAAAATTGTATCCAGAAGAAGTACCAAATACAGTAGCAAACTTTGCACATTTGGCACAAAGTGGTTTTTATAACGGTTTAAAATTTCACCGTGTTATTCCTGGTTTTATGGCTCAGGGTGGTTGTCCTAACACTAAAGAGGGTGCAGGTGGTATGCCAGGTACTGGTGGACCTGAGTGGGCTATCGCTTGTGAAACTGAAAAAAATACACACGTGCATGTAAAAGGTACTATCTCTATGGCTCATGCTGGTCCAGATACTGGTGGAAGTCAGTTCTTTATCTGTTTTGCTCCATGTCCACACCTAGATGGTGTTCACACTGTTTTTGGTGGTATCGAGGATGAAGATACAGAAAGCTTTGCAACATTGGATTCACTTGAGGGTGAAGACCAAATCATCTCTATTGAAATTTTTGAAAAAAGAGACTAAGTAGCATAATGAAAAAAAGTTTTTTAGCATTATCTTTGACAGTCAGTATAACATCACTTTATGCATTTGGTTTAGGTGATGTTACCAATGCTGTCGCAACGCTACAGAGTACACCAACACAAAACACACCAACAAAGACGCAAGCTACCGATTTAACAAGTATGCTTACAAGTCAACTTGGAGTTACTCAAAAGCAAGCTTCTGGTGGTGTTGGCAGCATTTTAAGTTATGCAAAATCTGCATTACCACAAAACAAATACACTACACTTGCAAGTGCTATTCCAAATGCAGACTCACTTCTTGCTATGGCACCCTCACTTAGTGGTGGTACTGGTGGTTCATTAGGAGCACTCTCAGGTATGATGGGTGCAAACTCTTCTACTGCTGGACTTGCATCTTTAGCATCTCAATTCTCCTCACTTGGGCTTAACAGTGATATGATAAGTAAATTTATACCAGTTATTATGAACTATTTTAAAAGCTCTGGTTCCAATGATGCTGCTGGTATCCTATCTGGTTTATTTAACTAAAAGGCTCTAAAATTTTAGTTCATATATGCTGTAGTGTCGATTCACACTTTTTTTTAGAAAAACTTCAACGTGATTTTCCACAGGAGAAGCTAACAGGCTTCTTCTATGATCCAAATATCCATCCCTATTCTGAGTATAAACTTCGCCTTTTAGATGTTGAGCGAAGCTGTAAAAAACTTGGTATTGAACTTATAGAGGGTGAATATGACTATGAGAACTGGCTTGAAGCGGTGCGAGGTCTTGAAAAAGAACCTGAAAAAGGTGCACGTTGTGAAGTATGCTTTGACAAACGTTTTTTAGTCAGTGCTCAAAAAGCGTTAGAACTTGGTGAAAAAAAGATCACAACTACCCTCCTTGTTTCCCCTCTTAAATCTCAAGAACAACTTAAACGTGTCGGCGATAAATTTTATAAAGAACATGGCGTAAAGTTTATCGCAGTAGATTACAGAAGCGGTGGTGGCACGCAAGATCAAAGTCGTGTTACCAAAGAGCAACAACTCTACCGTCAAGACTATTGTGGATGCATCTATGGACTTACTATGCAGCGAGAACAACAAGATAAACTAATGGATGAGATGTTCTCCCCTGTTTCAGGACAAATACTACCTGCTTCTATAGAGGAAAGGCTAGAACTCTATACAACACGCAACAAACTTGAAGATGAGGGGAAAGAATATAAAATTATTAAACAAAAGTTTTTAAATTATCGACAGTTTTTTTGTAAACTCACCAAAGGAAAAACACAAAACATTTCTGCGTATGCATTAAGTTATTCTACACTGCCACGCAAACGTGCACAAGGTAAAATTGAGTATAGTATTGACAATATCCACTATTTTAACAGAGAAGAGATAAAGTTTTTATCTCTTCAACATTTTAATCAACTTGCCAACACGCAATATCAATCAGTCAAAGAACTTATTTTCAATCCCCCTTCTTTTGAAAAAGAGGTACAACTGCGTACAACAATTACAAACACGCAATATGACCTAAGTCCTATTATTGTCATAGATGAAATGATTGAAACAAAACTCACTCTCTTTCTTGATGCCAAAACATACGAAGATACAAAAGAAAAACTAATCATTATATAATAATAATTTAGCTAAAATGTCTAAAAATTATTTTCTAAAAGGTTTCTTACTATGCTTATGGATGTTGTTGAAATTCAAAAAATCTTACCTCACCGTTACCCGTTTTTACTTGTTGACCGTGTAACTGACCTTACACCTAAAGAGAGTATTATCGCATACAAAAATGTTTCTATCTCTGAACCTGTTTTTGAAGGTCACTTCCCAGGTCATCCAATCTATCCTGGTGTTATGATCTTAGAGGGAATGGCTCAAGCTGGTGGTATCTTGGCATTCAAAAGTATGGATGGTGTTACTGA
>Ga0256843_1002586_pt1 | contig 13101 bp, 13 predicted proteins | sample AlvinellametaG_FD_191572 | JGI IMG/M metagenome (GOLD analysis project Ga0256843, IMG submission 191572) | Pompeii worm associated microbial communities from hydrothermal vent at the East Pacific Rise, Pacific Ocean - Alvinella | ecosystem: Host-associated > Annelida > Integument > Unclassified ... | reverse complement strand
ATATCCATGGTTAATGAACGCAATGGAAGGTCCAACAACTGTTTCGGCACTTATCCATGGTGCGACAATGGTTAACTCTGGTATTTATATTGTTGCAAGATTATTTGACTTCTTTGCATACACTGAAGCATTATTTATCGTTGCAAATGTAGCGGCATTAAGTGCATTTATCGGTGCAACAAGTGCATTGGTACAAAAAGAAATCAAAAAAATCCTTGCATATTCAACAATGTCACACTTATCAATTGCATTTGTAGGGCTTGGAGTTGGAAGTTTAGCGGCTGGTATGTTACATTTAGTAAACCACGCTATTTTTAAAGCATTACTATTCTTAAGTGCAGGTGCGGTAATTTATATCGCACATCATACAAAAGATGCTTGGAAACTAGGGGGTCTTATTAAAACAGCTCCTTTAGTAGCGTTATTTATGGCAATGGGATCATTAAGCTTAGCAGGTGTTCCTCCATTTAGTGGATTCTTCTCAAAAGAATTAGTAGTAGCAAGTGCATGGGAGTGGGGCAACGGATTTACAAAAACATTTGTAACAATTGCAGCACTTTTATCAATTGCATATATTACTAGACTTTGGATTTTAATTTTCTTAGGTGAACCAAGAAACGAAGAAATTGCAGGAAGTGTTCATAAACCAAGTAACTTATGGATTAGATTACCACTTGGTATTTTGGCATTTGTAACTTTAATTATTGCAATCTGGCAAACAGATATTATCCATTATATTGTAGGTGGTGAAGTAGTAGAGCCACACGTAGCAGGACTTACATTCTTTATGCTTGGTGGAATGGCTGTTATTTTCTTAATAGTAGTTGGACTATATGTAAAAGGTCTAAACTTACTATATAAAATTGCTTCACACCATTTTGTACAAACAATTCACCAAGTATTGTTTAATGGATACTATGTAGAAGCTATGATTACTTGGATTTCAAAAAATATAGTTGTAGGTGCTATTGCAAAAGCGGCTAGATGGTTTGATACTTATGTAATTGACTGGTTAGTAAATGCAACAGTTCCTATGACTTACGGAATTTATAAAGCATTTAAAGCAGGTCATAGCGGTAAAATTGGTACATACATGGGACAATTTGTACTTGGTGTAGCAATTATCGTTATTGCAATCTTAATAATTGTAAAGGGGCTGTAAATGGTAGCGGTAGATATAATTTTTGCACCAATATTTTTCTCGGCCCTTGTGTATTTTCTAACACGCGGGGCGCAGCATTTGGCTAAGTATATTGCACTAGGTTGGTTTATTGTACTATTCTTTATAGCATTCAACTGGTATCATCAATTACCAGTAGATGGAGGATTTTTACAACTTGGAAATTTTTTAAGTGTACCAGCATTTGGATTTGAGTTAACATTACAAATAGATGCGTTAAGTGTAGCTATGCTTTTATTAACAGCTGCATTATTGATTTTAGTGGTATTTACATCTTGGGAAGAAAAAAATCAAGCGGCTTATTTTAGTTTGCTAATTTTATTTAGCGGACCAATTTTTGGTGTATTTATGACAACTAATGTTTTATGGTTTTTTATCTTTTGGGAATTAACATTAGTTCCTATGCTTTTCTTAATTGGTATTTGGGGTGCAGAAGAGAGAATTTATGCAGCAATTAAGTTCTTTATTTATACACACGTATTTGCAATGTTTATGTTTGTAGGATTTTTCTTATTATTCAAACAAACAGGATACTGGGACTTTAGATTAATTAAAGAAGCGGCTATTGCAACACCAGTGCTTATTTGGTGGTTAATGTTTATAGGATTTGCGGCTAAATTACCATTATTCCCATTCCATACATGGTTGCCAGATGCGCACGTTCAAGCGCCAAGTAGTATTTCGGTGTTACTAGCAGGTGTACTATTAAAAATGGGTGCTTATGGTCTTATTAGATTTACAGTGGAGTTAATGCCAGCAACTACGATTCAATTTTCAATGTGGATGTTAGTATTAGGTTTAGCAACAACTCTATTTGCAGGTATGCTTGCAATTTATGAAAGACATATTAAAAAAATGGTTGCTTACTCTTCAATTTCACATATGGGATTAGTTGTAGTAGCAATTGCAACAATGACGTATGATGGATTAAGTGCAGCGCTTTATGAAATGATTGGACATGCTCTTGTTATTTCACCACTGTTCTTAATTGCAGGATGGTTCCATCATAAAACTCATACATGGTATATGGATGAAATGGGTGGAATTATGAAAAAAGCACCTTATGCAGCAGCTATTTTTATCCTAGCAGGTATGGCGGCATTAGGACTTCCGGGTACTATGGGATTTGTTGGTGAGCTTACAATTATTATCTCAGCTGTTAAATCATTTGGATGGTGGATTGCAATTATTGCACTTGCAGGACTTATCAGTGCAGGTTACATTATCTGGTCTGTAAGACGTGCAATTCATGGTCCAATGAGTCCAATTGTTGAAAAATCAAGTTTTACTATGAGTTTTCCAGAAAAATTTGCATTAGCAATTTATGCATTTTTAATTGTTTACTTTGGTATCAATCCTCAACCAATTTTTGATATCGCAAATCAAGCATTTAGCTTCTTTGGAGGGATGTGATGAGTTTTATAATATTAATAGCAGCGGGATTATTAGTACCTCTGTTTTATAGAAACAACATTTTTATCGCTAAAATGATAGCGGTAGTGGCGTTTTTATTAGCAGCGTACTTTATTTACACAGGAAATAGTTTACATTCTATTTTCCCTTATTTTACAACTGATGCGGCAACTAAGCTTATGGAGTTTGTTTTACTTGCAACTTTAGCGGCTGTGTCTTTATCACTTACAGGATTTGAGAGACCTTTAATTTCTCAAATGCTTTTCTTATCAGGTGCAAGTATTGCATTTTTAGAAACTGACAACTTCTTTATGTATATCGTATTATTTGAAGTTATTGCTATTATTTCTTATATTTTAGTTGCAAACATCAGAAACTTCTTTAATGCAGAAGGTGCAATAAAAGCATTTATTGCAGGTGCGGTAGCTAGTGGTATTATCTTGCTTGGTTTTGCACTTTTTAGTTTCACAACAGATAGCTTTAATTATGCAGAAATGAATGTAAGCGGTAAATTTACATTAATTGCAGTTGCAATTATGCTTGCAGGTATCTTTTATAAGTTAACAGTAGTACCAATGCACGGATGGGCAGCAGATGCTTATGCTCAAGTTAACCATGCGGCGGCGGCTATTTTAAGTGGTGTAATTAAATCAGTAGTTTTGGTTGCAACATTTAAAGCGTTTTATAAGTTCCTAATTGCATATCCGGTAGCAACAGTTCTTATTTTTAGTTTCTTTGCAATTGTTACAATGACTCTTGCAAACTTTATGGCTTTATGGCAAAAGAGAATTTCAAAAATCCTAGCGTTTTCGTCAATTGCACATAGTGGTTATGCACTAATTCCATTTGCAGCTGCTGCAAGTGCGTACTCATATGCAGGGGTTTTATATTATGCAGTAGCATACATTTTCATGCAAACAAGTGTGTTTTTAATTTTAAATGATTTAAGAAGAGAACTTGGAGTTAAATATCTTCAAGATATTAAAGGTTTATACAAAGTAGCGCCTTTACATTCACTATTCTTTACAATCCAACTATTCTCACTTGCAGGTATTCCGCTACTTGCTGGATTTTTATCTAAAGCAGTTGCATTTTACGCTGGAGTTGATGCGGGACTTTGGGTAATTGTACTAATTGCTTTATTAAACTCAGCATTAGCTGTAGGGTACTATGTATGGATTGTTAAACATATGTATTTTGATGACACAAATTCAAATGAAACAATTACTATGACACCTGGAAGTTTAATTGGTCAATTAATTTTACTTGCAGGTACAGTTTACTTTGGTATTGTGGCTGGAAATATTATTAACGCTACAGTAGTATATTAACCTTTTGATATAATTATCAAAAAGGTTAATCTTGAGAGTTTTTCTTCTCTTTTTTCCTATTTTACTTTTTGCTTTAGAAATTAATATCAACTATGCATCTGATAAAAAATCTTATGAGATATTAACTATCTATAATCAAGAACCTCTAAATTGCAAACTTCAAAAAAACGACTTAATTTGTGAATTTAAAAAATCTCCAAAAACTCCGGTTTTTACAGAACACACAAGGTTTTTTAATGTTTTACCATCATTTAAAAAGAAGTTTATTATAAAGATTGAAATATTAAGTGAATTTAAGATATTTTATTTTGAAGATAATCTTTATAATAAGCCTCTGATTTCTCCATTTGTGCCTAAAAATGCGAAAAAAATTGTAATTATTGCAAATGAAGGTTTTTTAAAAAATACAAATAAAGGGCTTAATTTTTATTATAAACACTCAACCTATCCATATATAGGTGCAATTGATGAAAATTTACGTCCTGTTACCCAAGAAAATGCAATGGATATTGAGAAATATTTTGAGATATTAAAAGCTTACAAAGCAAAAAGAGATGTATTAGATGAAATAGATCAGTTTGTGAAAAAATATCCAAAATCTGTGTTTTTATCTGATGTATTGTTTTTAAAGTTAAAACTATTAGACAAAGAAAATATGGCAGAAGATGTAGTGGCACTTGGGAAAGAGTGGATTAAAAAATTTGCATATTCACCAAAATTACCTGAAGTTTTGCTTTTAATTGGTAAGAACTATGCAAAAATGGGACTAATTAGTGATGCAAGTTACTTTTTTAATAGGGTAATTACAGAATATCCAAATACAAAATACGCTTATCTTGCAATGATTTATCTAGCAGATCAATTATATACTATGGGTGATGAAAAAAAAGCATTTAAATATTACGAAAAAGCATTATACTCTACAAAAGATGTAGAAGTTGCATCACTTGCCGCTTTAAGGCTTGCTCAAAGATACATGGATAAAGGTGAAGTAAAAAAAGCAATAAAATATTATGAAAAAATTTATAATGCCAATAAAGAGTTTTTATTAAAAGATAAGAAAAAAGCATTTGAACTTGCAAAGAGACTTGCAGAAGAGAAAGTATATGATTTGGCAATAAATATTGCTAGTGATTTATTAAAAAAATTAAAAAAACTTGATGATTTGTATGAACCTGTATTATACAACTTGGCTTTGTGGAGTTATGAGGCAGGTGAATATAAGCAGGCTTTAAAATATATTGATAAATACTTAAAAGAGTTTCCTTATGGGGATTATAGTGATAATGTAAAATCTTTAAGAGATAAAGTTTTATTTGAAGTGCCTGAATCAAACGTAACTAAAAAACTTCAATATATTGATAAAGTAATAAAAGAGTATGCAAATACCCAAATTGCAAAAAAAGCTTTGGTAGAGAAGATAAAACTTTTATACAAACTAAAAAAATATGAGGAAATTTTAAATTTAGAAGATGAAATAAAAAAACTTCCAGAAAAACTTTTCCCTAAAAAAGATGATTTTGTTAAAAAAGTGGCAAAAGAGTATGCTTTATCTCTTTTAGAAAAAAATAAATGTCTAAAAGCCATAGAAATAATTAAAAAATATAAACTTAAGCTAGAAAATAAAGAAGAAAAGATATATGAATGTGCCATGAGTGTTAAGGATTGCAAGCTAGCTTCTACGATTTGTAATAAGTTTTTAACAAATCCTAGCGATGCAGTATTTGTAGAATGGATGAAAAGAAAGATTGAAGCTTTATGGTGTATGGGTGATTATAAGGATGTAGTAACGGCGGTGGATGATTTATGTCAGATTGAAAGAAAGTGTCACAAATATCTGATGTATAAATTTTTTGCTCTTTGGAATTTGGGTAAATATAAAGAAGCGTTAAAAGTGGCAAAAGAACTAGAAAAGTATGATTCTTTCAAAAATGCGGATGCTTATAATAAAATAGTAACTTATGCTCTTCAAAACAAAGACTATTTATTAGCGGCCACTTATGCTAAAAAAATTATAGATTTACAAGAAAAATATAAAACATACCCTTACTCACCTTTTGTTGAGTTTGTTTATGCAAAATATTCAAAAAATCAACAAGAAGCTATAAAAGTTCTAACAAACTTGCTTCCAAGAGTAAAAGGCGAAGATTTAGCTAGAGCGTACTATATGCTAGCAAATCTAACAGGCAAAAAAGAGTATTTAGAAAAATGTATAAAAGTTAAAGATTCAAAACTTTGGCAAGGTTTATGTAAAGATGCTTTAAATCTTTTTTAAAATAATTTCTTCAAGTTTTTCAAGAGGTGCTGATATTTTTTGAGGAAACTGAGTTTTATTAAAAATTTGTTGTCTTTTTGCAAGTCTTGCTGTGTTTGTAATAATTTTTTCTTTTAATTGATTTTTATTATAAATGCCATTAAAATAATCAAGTACTTCTTTAATTCCAATTGCCTTAAGGGCCGGAAGTCTTCTGTCACGATATTTTTTTTCTAAATAAGCCACTTCATCTATTATTCCCATCTCAAACATCTTTTGTGTTCTTTTTTTTATTCTTTCTCTTAAAACATCTCTTGAAATTTCTATTTCAAAAATAGGAATATTAGGCAATATTTTTTGTGGCGGATTTTGTTTGAAGTATTGGGTTGGTGACATATTGGTAGCTAGATAAATTTCAAGCCCTTTTTGGATTCTGTAAGTGTCATTTGGAGATATTTTTTTTGCATAATCTGGGTCGATGTTTTTTAAATCATCATAGCTCATTCTTTTTGCCGTTTTTTTTATCTCTTCTGTAATTGTAGGCATTTTTGAGATGCCTTCAATCATGGCTTTAAGATAAAATCCGGTTCCTCCTACAATGATTATATTTTTGTGGGGTATTTTTTTGTATATTTCAATAAATTTCATTACATCAAATTTTTCGTTTGGATAGATTTCATTAATTCCGTAATGTTTTACTTCATTTAGCTCTTCTTTGGATGGTTTTGCGGATGCTATATCTATTTCTTTATATATGCTTAGTGAATCAAGTGAAAGTATTTCATAATTTAGTTTTTTGGCAAGTTTTATAGCCAAATCGCTTTTGCCGCTTGCCGTTGGACCGATTAGTGCAAACATATTCGCCTTTTTTGCTACAATTATACAAAAAATGGGTAAACATGGGAGAGATTGTAAATAAACTAAAAAGCTACATGGAGCTTGTTAAGTTTTCTCATACTATTTTTAGTATTCCTTTTATTTTAATTGCAATGGTTGTAGGGGCTAATGGCTGGTTTGGTTGGAAGTTATTGATTTTAGGCATAATTGCGGCTATTAGTGCTAGAAACTATGCTATGGCCGTTAATAGATATTTGGATAAAGATATAGATGCAAAAAATCCAAGAACGGCAAACAGACCTTCTGTCACAGGTGAGGTTAGTGAAAAAGGAATGCTTTTATTTATTGCTATAAATGCTATTATTTTTATTTATGTGGCATATTTAATAAACGATCTTGCTTTTAAACTTTCAATTCCAATTTTGGTAATTTTAGGAGGGTATAGTTATTTTAAAAGATTTAGTGAGTTTGCACATTTGGTACTTGGACTCTCTTTAGGCCTTGCTCCAATAGCAGGTGCTATTGCCGTAACAAACTCAATCCCTTGTTGGAGTGTATTTTTGGCTTTTGGTGTTATGTTTTGGGTCGCGGGCTTTGATATTTTATACTCTCTTCAGGATATGGAGTTTGATAAAAAAGAAAACTTACACTCCATACCGGCATTGGTAGGAGATAAAGGGGCGTTATTTATTTCAAAGATGTTTCATGTTTTTGCGGTAATTTTTTGGGCGTTGTTTGTAGCGTATGCAAATTTGGGCTTTTTTGCCTGGCTTGCGGTAATTGTAGGGGCTTTAATGCTTTATTATGAACACAAACTAGTAAATAAAGATTTTAGAAATATTCCAAAAGCATTTTTTGATGTTAACGGATTTTTAGGTATTATATTTTTAATATTAATTATCCTTGATAAGGTCTAAAATGAGATTTGTACCCGCATTTATTAATTTGGAATTTGATGAATATAATGAAAAATTAAAAGAAGAGTTTGATTCGCTTGGAAGTGAAAGTGAAGATCCTATTGGACAATACATAAAACTAGCTAAAGCTAGAGGAGAGACTAGAGATACGGACCCGGTGCTTTTAGAGCTTATGATAGCACTTCATAGAAAAATGGATGAGTTAATAAGTTATGTAAAAAATGAAACGAAAGAGTTTATTAAGTTAAGATACAAAACTCAAACTAAAGGTCTAGGATTTGAGTATTTTCAGATAAAAGAGCCGTTGTTTGAGGTTGGTAAGAAGTATTATGGTAGATTTGATTTGCCTGTATTTCCAGAGAGAAAAGTTCCTGTAATATTTGAAGGATATGAAAAAGATATTGGTAAAATTTTATTAATGCATGAAAAGGATGAAAAAGACTACAACGCTTACATTACAGCAAGAGAGAGGGCGTTGATTAGGGAGATGAAAAGAAATGGGTGAAATGATTGTATATTTAATGTTTGGGGGTGTAAGTTTATTTATGTTTTATCTCTTCTTTTATGTATTAAGGCTTGAAAAAAACATAGATAGAAAATCTGCCGCTTTTGAGTTGACTTTAGAAGAGTTGAATAAAGAAGTCTATATGCTAAAAAAAGAAGTGCAAAGAAGTGATACAAAAAAGACACTTCAGGAAATTGAAAAAATAGTTGAAACAATTGTAGATGATATTAAATTAATAGAAGAGAGAAATAAATTATTATATGAAGAGCTAAAAAATGAAATAGCAGAAATTTCTCATGAAGTGAAAAAAAATAAAATTCCAGAATATACAAATATAAGCAGACACGAAGAAGAAAAAATTATAAATATGTTTAAATCCGGCTATAAAGTTGAAGATATAAGCAGAGAACTACGAATACCAGCAGGTGAAATTGAACTTATTTTAAAGTTTGCAAACATAGTCTAAACTTAAACTTTCCTTAATTTAAGTTTTTTTTAAGAATTCTAAACTACAATTCCATACCTAAAAAATTCACAAAAGGTGTGATAATGAAATTTACTAAATCAATAAGACCTGAAGACGTAAAAAGAGATTGGATTTTAATAGATGCTAAAGATAAAACATTTGGTAGATTAATTACAGAAATTGCTACAATTTTAAGAGGTAAACATAAACCATACTATACACCTCATGTAGACTGTGGTGATTATGTTGTTGTAATTAACGCTGATAAAGTTAAATTCTCTACATCTAAAAAATTAGAAGACAAATACTATAAACACACAGGTTATTTCGGACACGTAAAAGAAGAAACTGTAGAAAAACTTCTAAAAAACAATCCTGAAAAACTATTCAAACTTGCAACAAGAGGAATGCTTCCAAAAACTAAACTTGGAAGAAAAATGCTTAAAAAATTAAAAGTATATGCAGGTGAAAATCATCCTCATACAGCTCAAGTAAAGGGTAACTAATGAAAATGCATGGTAGAATTTACGCAACTGGGAAAAGAAAAGAAGCAGTAGCTAAAGTATGGCTTAAAAACGGAAACGGAACTATTACTGTTAATGGTAAACCTCTTGATGAGTTCCTAGGTGGAAGAGAAGCTCTTAAACTTAGAGTTAGATGGCCGTTAATGCTAACTAAACAAGAAGGAAACTTTGATATTGAAGTTAAAGTTCTTGGTGGTGGATTTGCAGCTCAAGCAGATGCTATTAAACACGGAATCTCAAAAGCTTTAGTTGAATATGCACCAGAATTTAGAAGTATTTTAAAACCAGCAGGACTTCTAACAAGAGATGCAAGAAGAGTAGAGAGAAAAAAATACGGGAAAAAGAAAGCAAGAAAATCTCCACAATTCTCAAAAAGATAATTTCTTTTTTTCCTTTTTCACTTCAAATTTCTTTTTTAAAATCAAAATTTATGTAATATTAATGTTATAATTTTGTAAAAAAGGTATTCTTATGCGCAAATACCTACTTTTATTGCCTCTAGCATTTCTAGGCTGTAGCGTCTCTAACACTACTACAAAAGTTAAAGAGTTTACAAAATGTTATATTCATCAAATGCCAGCACCATTTTGGGTATGTTATCAGTCATCATTTCTAGCAGTTGGAAAAGTTTACACTGATAAAGTTACTAGATTAAAGCAAGAAGAAGCATTTTCAAATGGCGTGGCTCAATTAATTAAAAAAATCCAATCAAAAACCAAAATATTTTTAACAAAACTAGATATTGACGATGAAGAAGAAGTTAAAAAAATTCTTGAAAGTGTAAAAAGTTTTGTCATAATTAATTCATTACAGGGCAATACCTGGTATTCTACAAAAGATAAAATGCTTTATGTGGAGGTAACTATTAATAAAGATGAATTTAAAGATTACCTTTACAGACAACTTGGAAATATAGATAAGAAAAAATTTGAAATAGCGTTTAATGAGAGTTTTTGATTTTGTAGTAATAGGCGGAGGTATTGCCGGTCTTTTGAGTGCTTATTTTTTAAAAGAGTATAATACTTTGTTAGTTGATAAAAAAGGTATCTTAGAAGGAGCTAGTAAAGCAGCAGGTGCTTTTTTGTTTCCAAAGGTTGGAATAAATACTACTTATACCCGTTTTATTAATGATGCGATTATTAATTCAATTTCGTTTTATAACTCTTTAGGTATCAATACATATACAAAAGGTGTATTGATTTTACCTAGAGATGAAAGAGATATTGAAAAATTTAAAAAATACGAAAAAGAGATAAAAATTCCTTATAAAAAAGTAGATGGTGGCTTTTTCTTTGATATTGGAAGTGTAATTGACCCAGAAGATGTAAAAGAAAAGATAAAAGTAAATTTTGAAAAACTAGAAGTTAATAGTTTGCAAAAAAATGAGTTTTGGGAAATAAATGGTGAGATAAAGGCAAAAAATATAATTTTAGCCACAGGATATGAAAGTATTATTGATATTCCTTATATAAACATACGACCAATTTGGGGTGAGAGGATTGAAATAAAATCTACAATTAACTCTAAATACAGGCTATATCATAAAAATTGTTCAGTAGGAATAGTGGGAGATATTATAAAAATAGGCGCGACTCATAAAAGAAATTGTCTTGAGTGTAAAGAAAATTTAGATGAAGCAAATGAATTAATAAACAAAGCAAGGGAAATTGTTGATATTAATGAATTTGAGATAACAGATATCAAAGGTGGATTTAGAGCGGCAAGTGTGGATTATTTTCCTGTAGTTGGTAAAATAATTGATGTTAAAAAGACTTTGTTAAATGACAAACACATTGTAAAAGGCGATATGCCAAAAGAAATTTTTTATATTGATGGGCTTTATATTATAAACGGAATGGGTGGTAGAGGCTTTTCAAATGCTTATGTTTGCGCTAAAATGTTAAAAGATTTTATTGTTGATAAAAAAGACTTAGGCGTTATTGATAATAAAAGGCTCTTTATTAAATGGGCTAGAAAGAGGGGAGAAGAATATTTAAGGAGTATTAATGTTAAAGGTTGATAAGGTCACGAAAAAGTTTGGAGGGGTAGTTGCTATTAAAGATGTAAGTTTTGAAGTTAAGCCTTTAGAGATTTTTGCACTTGTTGGGCCAAACGGTGCGGGAAAAACAACACTATTTAATATTATTACAGGTGTCTTAGAACCTACTAGTGGAAAAGTTTATTTTAAAGACGAAGATATTACCGGCTTATCGCCAGTTAAGATTGTAGAAAAAGGTATAGCAAGAACATTTCAAAATATTAGACTTTTTGGTTCTATGAGTGTTCTTGAAAATGTTTTAATTGGATTTCATAATCATATTGAATATAACTTTTTTGAATCGCTTTTTAGACTACCAAGATTTTTTAAACAAGAAAATATCTACAGAGAAAAAGCTATGGAGATATTGAAGTTTTTAGAAATTGATAAATATGCAAACTATAATGCAAAAGCATTAAGTTACGGTAACCAAAGAAAAGTAGAAATTGCTAGAGCTCTTGCAACTGAACCTGATTTATTACTCCTTGATGAACCAGCTGCTGGTATGAACCCAAAAGAGACAGATGAACTTGCTGATACTGTATTTAAACTCAGAAGTGAAATGGAAAAAACTATTCTTTTTATTGAACACGATATGAAATTTGTTCAAAAAATTGCAGATAGGGTAATGGTACTTGATTATGGTAAAACCATATTTGAAGGAAAACCGGCAGATATGATGAAAGATGAAACGGTAATAAAAGCGTATTTAGGAGATATCGATGTTGAAGGTTAAGAATTTAAAAGTAAAATATGGCGTAATTGAGGCGGTTAGAGGAATTGACTTTGATGTAAAAGCAGGGGAGATTGTAACAATTATTGGTGCAAATGGTGCAGGGAAGACTTCTACACTTAATGCTATTTTTAATGTTGTAAAAAAAGAAGGATATGTAGAGTTTGTAGAAGCTGATATCTCCAAAATACCAACTCATCTAATCGTAAAAAGGGGTCTTGCTTTAGTACCTGAAGGTAGAAAAATTTTTATTAACTTAACGGTTGAAGAAAATTTAAGAATTGGTGCGTATTTAAATGATGAAAACTATGAGAGATTAAAAGAAGAGATGTTTGAGCTATTTCCAAGATTAAAAGATAAAAGAAACAATTACGGAGGAAGTCTAAGCGGTGGTGAACAACAAATGCTTGCAATTGCTAGGGCTTTAATGAGTGAACCTAAGATGCTAGTATTAGATGAGCCGTCTTTAGGACTTGCACCAAAAATTGTAAAAGATGTGTTTCAAATTTTAATTAACCTAAATAAACAAAAAGATGTAACAATTTTACTAGTAGAACAAAATGCAGGTGCCGCATTAAAGATTGCAGATCGCGGATATGTAATGGAAAATGGAAAAATTGTGCTTAGCGATGATGCTAAAGCACTTCTTCAAAGCGAAGAGATTAAGAAAAAATATTTAGGAGGTTAAGAGATTAATTCTTTTAAATCCTCCAAAACTTTTGCCGCATGACCTTTTGCTTTTACTTTTTTGTATTCTTTTACTATTTCACCTTCAGGATTAATTATAAATGTTGAACGAATTACACCTTCATACTCTTTTCCATACATTTTCTTTTTACCCCAGGCTCCGTAAGCTTTTAATACATCTTTGTTTTCATCACTTAAAAGTGTAACAGTTAAGTT
>Ga0256843_1002585_pt1 | contig 13102 bp, 10 predicted proteins | sample AlvinellametaG_FD_191572 | JGI IMG/M metagenome (GOLD analysis project Ga0256843, IMG submission 191572) | Pompeii worm associated microbial communities from hydrothermal vent at the East Pacific Rise, Pacific Ocean - Alvinella | ecosystem: Host-associated > Annelida > Integument > Unclassified ... | reverse complement strand
ACAAGCGATGACGAGAAGAGTGCAATAAGCAGATCACGCCCTACAAATCGGGGCTGATAGGCCAAGCTCCACGCCAATAGAAAACCAAAAACAACAGAGAGCAGCGTAGAGAGCAGTGCCTGGTAGAGGGTAAAAAGCAGAAGCCCTTGAAGCGATGCATCCAAACCAACCATAGCAACACCCTGTGTCTGCTCTAGCAGTACCCACAAAACAAGCAAAGCGATGCCAAACAGCAGCAGACTCACCGCTACACCCGGCCATACCCCTTTCTCTACTCTCATCACGGCCTTAGGGCATCTAGCCACTCTTGAATGTAGGCTTTTCGGTGCGACTCAACCTCATCTGGAGAAACAAGTATCATCTGTGTGGGAGTGGGCAGGGTTTTATAAACTTCCGGAAGCCCATTTTGAGGCGTAACAACCGGATAGCTCCAGTTGGTTGTAGGGATGATAGAGGCGAAAGTTGGCGTTTGTAAAAAATGCAAAAAGGCTTTGGCAAGTTGAGGGTGGCGACTCTGCTTTAGCCTTGCTGCCACCTCTATCTGCCCATAGTGCCCCTCTTTAAAGATGGCTGCTTTGATGTCGGTACGGTTCTCCTCTATCTGGTGGTACGCCGGTGAGGTGGTGTAGCTAAGTACCATCTCCGCCTCCCCTTTCAAAAAGAGGCTGTAGGCTTGAGACCACCCTTTGGTAATGGTAAGGATGTGTGAAGAGAGCTTCTGCCAATACGCTCCGGCCTTCTCTTTATAGATGCTCTTGATCCAAAGTAGCAACCCCATACCCGGTGTAGCTGAACGAGGATCTTCAATAATGATCTTCACCTCCTTAGGCAAAGCAGCCAACGCTTCAAAGGAGTCTGGCACCTGATGGAGTTTTCTCTTGTTGTAGACGAAAGCAAAGTAGTTGTAATCGTAAGGCACGAACACCTCATCTTCAAATGCCACCGGAAGGGTTAGGCCTGAGAGATTCTGCTCATGTGGGGCAAAGAGGCCTGTCTTTTTGGCCATCTGCATTGTTGCGGTATCGAGCCCAAGCAAGATGTCAGCCTCGCTCTGGCTTCCTTCAAGCTGAATTTTACGCAACGCACCGATGGCACTTGAGGCAGAGACAAAACGCAAGGTGGCATTGTACTCTTTCTCGAACGCCTCTTTGACTTTGGGCCCCGCTCCCCAAGAAGCGGCAAACGAATCATAGGTATAGACAGTCAACTGAGGCTTATTGCCCCCAAACAACATAAGCGGTAGTAACATTGAGAGAAAATAGCGTTTAAACATAAGAGATTATACCATAAGAGAATCGATACAGAGGTGCAGAGCACCTCTACTGACTAGTAGTCGTAAGAGAGGGTGAACCCAAAGGTTCTTGGGGCGCCCTTTTGGGTGTAGAGTTCTGCACCGTCACCAAACCAGTTATCAAAGTAGTAACCACGGGTATCGTAGGCTTCATCTGTAAGGTTTCTACCCCATAGTGTAGCACTCCACTTCTCTGCCATATAGGTAATGGAGCTGTTAAGCAGTGCATAGGCATCAGACTTGTAATCATGGCTGTTAGAGAAGTAGTAGCTTCCTTTCCCTTCTACATTAGCCTTAAAGCTCCAGTTATCCAAAAAGGCGTAATCGACACCGATGTTGTACTGATACTCCGGAGATTGTGCCGGAGCTCTACCATCTTTGGAAATATCATCAACCGGGTTGTAGTACTCATCGAACTCAGCATGAAGCAGCCCTAAGCTTCCATAGAGTTTGAGCGTCTCTACAGGGTAGTATGTGATCTCTGTCTCCATACCGTAGTAGGTTCCCTCTTTTGCATTGGTAATGTAGTCTGTGTAGCGTGGGCCGTCACTAAATGAGGTTCCCACCTGCTGATCGTAACGCTTACCGTAGAAGAAGTTCACCTTGGTAGCCAAACGCCCGTCGTAGTAGCTTGAGTATACCCCCATATCGAGGTTCCAGAGATTTTCGGTATCAAAACGCTTTGGTAGTCCGCTCTCATCGGGTACTGGGTTGAATCCGCCTGGTTTGTACCCTTTTGAGAGTACTGCATAGTGAAGCTGATGTGGCGTTCGCTGATACTCAATACCTATTTTGGCACCCCAAAGCGTCTCATCACCATCATAGGTTTCATTCTCAGAATCACTATAGGACATATCCCACTTCTCTAGACGAAGCCCGGTAAGAAGCTTGAACTTTGGAGCAAGTTGGGTATCGAGCTCACCATACAACGCATAGGTATTTGTCTCGTACTCACTATGAAACGGATCGATATAGCTCTCGGTTCGATCAAGTACGCTTTCGTACTTTTTGTAGTATGCTCCCAGTGTCCATGCGGTTGTACCATCCAAGATCTTTCCTGCTTCATCAGAGACAAGACGCACATCTAGATCTGTCTGCTTCTTGTTACGCAAGTACTGATCGAACCCTGTCCAGTTCCATCCGTCTGTCCAATCCTCATCGTAGCTGTACTCAATGTCTGCATCGCTATAGCTCACTTTTGTCTCAACATGGAAAAGATCGTTAGGGCGGTAGGTTGATTTCATGGCAAACGCATCGCTCTTTTGTGCATCTTTACCTGGCTGATCAGACTGAGTCTCATACCCGTTATCTGGACTGAAGGCATCGTAGCCGTTGTCTATGTCGATATGAATGTAGCTGACATCGATGGTGTGGTTTGACGAGACAAACCACTTGAGTTTTGCTTTGGCTGTTAACTCGTCGATATTGTTGGTATCGTCTCTATTGAGGTAGGTGTTGGTAATGTAACCGTCACTGCTGTTTTTGTAGATCGAAAAACGCCCCAAGAGTCTGTCTTCGATGAGGGTACCTCCTACAGCAGCACCAAAAGCTTTGGTGTTGTAGTTGCCTACAGTCGCTTCAAGATGGGCTTGTGTCTCTTTGGTTGGCTCATTGCTCTGAATGTTCACCACACCTGCCAATGCATTGGCACCATAGGTGGTTCCTTGTGGCCCTCGAAGCAGTTCTACCTGCTTGACATCAAAGAGGGTAACACCAAGCGGTGTATTGGAGAAATCAATACCATCTACCACAATCCCGACTGTCGGGTTTACAGGTGTCTCAAACTGCCCCTTCTCTCCCATCCCTCTGATCTGGATATATTTCGCTCTAGAAGCACCAGATGAGTAGTTGACATTGGGCAGTGTCGCAACCACCTCTGCAAAAGGCTCAGCTGCCTTATCTGCCAAGTCTGCCTCGGTAAGTACAGAGACACTACCGGCAGTCTCAGAGAGTTTTTGTGCTCTAAAGTCTGCACCAACCACGATCGGATCGAGGTTTATCTCTTCTGCACCAAGTGTTGTAGAGAACAGGGTTGCTGCGGCAACCAACGAATAGGGTAAAAAGTGTTGTCTCATAAAGGACTCCTCATCAGTCAAAATTGTATAGGGAAAAAAGGTTGCAAAGTGTGTTGTAGGGTACAACTCTTCCTTCCGCCGGTACGATCCGGTTCAAGTTCTGCGGGTGTAATTCTCAGCTGTTACGACAGCACCCCGAGAGTTTTGATAGGCAGAGTATACATAAATAAGATAAAAAATATCTGAATTAAAAAATAACCTCTTTTCGCCTCAATACTGATGTCCGATACGGTAGCACCAGGCTACTTGCCTCTTGTAGCTTTTGGGTTAAAAAGGCTTTTGCCCGGGCAACACTCTCATCCAGTGGCAACCCTTCGGCCAGGCCGGTGGCAATGGCAGAAGAGAGCAGACACCCCGTACCATGCGTATGGCTTGTGTCGATGCGTTTGGCACAGTGGCACTTGGTGTAGGCAGAAGTTACCAACCTGTCACACGCCTCTTTCTCTTTGGTATGCCCCCCTTTAAGCAGCACGGCATCTGCACCTAACGCAAAGAGCCCTTGAGCCATCTGCATGGTTTCGGTTCCTTCAAATGAGCCCCCCAAGAGTGCATTGCTCTCATCAAGGTTGGGCGTTACCAGTTGGCTTAGCGGAAAAAGTTGCTCTGTCATAGCATAAATGGCATCGGCTTCCAGAAGCCTTCGTCCGCTGGAACTCACCAATACCGGATCCAACACCACAGGTATATGGGCTACACCCGAGAGTATCTCTGCAACACGCTCGACAATAGCCCTGCTTCCCAGCATCCCTATTTTGATGGCATCAAAGTCGATATCGGCAAGGAGTACCTCCAACTGCCGGGCTACAAGAGTGGCATCAAGCACCTCAACCCCGTAAACCCCCTGAGAGTTCTGTGCCGTAATGGCCGTTGTAACACTACAGGCATACCCGCCCATCGCATGAATGGTTTTGGTATCTATGATGATACCTGCACCCCCGTAAGGATCGAACCCGGCGATTGTGAGTACGGTTGGGGTATGCATCTATGCTTCCTTTATGGCATCGAGCAGTGCTTTTGTCTTTGCCACAGAGACTTCGCCTTGTGCATCAAGTACCGCCGAGATCATGGCAATACCACTTGCCGCCCCACTCTGTGCCACCTCTTGAATATTCTCTTGTGTAATACCGCCAATAGCGACAATGGGGTAATCGACATACGCAGACCAGCATTTGAGGTTCTCTATACCGACATTCTCATAGGCCATCTTCTTTGAGATAGGCTCAAAAATGGGGCCAATGGCAAGGTAAGAGGGTTCAAAGCCCAAAGCGATCTCTATCTCTTTAGGCGTATGCGAACTGATACCCAGTCTCAAACCGGCATCGTATATGGCATTTATCTCCGCTTCTTGAATATCCTCTTGTCCCAAATGCACCCCATAGGCACCATGCTTGATGGCAAGTTGCCAGTAGTCATTTAGAAAAAAACGAACATTGTAGGCTTTGGAGAGGGCAATTGCCTCAACAACTTCACGCTCAAGCACTGCGCCCTCAAGATCTTTTACACGCAACTGTGCCGTTGTCACACCCACCTCATAGAGTGGCTTGAGCTTATAGGCACGATCAACAATGGGGTAGAGCCCCAGCGGCTGTTCATCACACTTTGGAAATTTCATAGACTCCCTTTATACTATTTGTAGGGGCAATCCCTTGTGGTTGCCCAGATAGTGGGTACCCATAAAGGGCACCCCTACAACAACAAAAGCATTGCAACGCAATGCATACCAACACTATTCACTATTCTCTATTCTCTATTCACTTCAAAAGTTGCCCCAGCAACTATTGCCCCTGGTGCCAAAACGGTGTTCCCACCGTCGGTGTAGATGGAGAGGCGAGTTCCCGCTCTTGCATTACACCCGCTTCATAGCCTAAGCGTCCCGCCTCAACGGCAGATGCGAAGGCTCGTGCCATCTTTTCGGGCTCTTGTGCCAACGCCACAGCTGAGTTGAGCAAAATGGCATCATACCCAAGCTCCATTGCCAAAACCGCATCGGAGGGTTTGCCTATTCCTGCATCCACAACCAGAGGCATTTTAGGGAAGGCTTCGCGGATCGCTTTAAGGTTGTAAGGGTTCATCAACCCCTTTCCCGAACCAATAGGCGAACCCCACGGCATCAAGATCTTGCACCCTGCATCAACCAGCTTTTTGGCAACCACAAGATCGTCTGTCGTGTAAGGAAAGACTTCAAAGCCTTCTGCTACAAGTACTTTGGCCGCCTCAACCGTCTCATAGGGATCGGGCTGAAGGTTGTACTGATCGCCTATGACTTCGAGTTTGATCCAGTTGGTTTTAAACACCTCTCTTGCCATCTGTGCAATGGTAATGGCCTCTTTGGCAGAGTGGCACCCCGCCGTATTGGGCAATACCTCTACTCCTAAAGCTTTAATGATCTGCCAAAAGCTCTCACCCGCTTCTTTGTTCACCCCCTGACGACGCAACGACACCGTCACCACCTCAGCTTTTGAAGCCTTAATGGCCGCTTCCATCACCGCAGGAGAGGGGTAGAGTGCCGATCCGATGAACATACGGGATGTCAGCGTTTTACCACCGATCTTCCAGCTGTTTTCGTTTGTCTCTATGGGTTTTGTCATTTTTTCTCCTATTTGAAGGGTACCCGCAAGGGGTACCCCTACAATTTATTACAATAAATCAAAGTATTGCAAAGCCATGCATACCAACACGATTCACTATGAATGATTCACCCCAAGGGCACTTGTCCCTTCGGTCGGGCGCACGCTTCACTTGGATAAATGCAAAGTGTTTATCCACCGCACACCGGTGCCAGTATCTCCACCGCATCACCCTCATGCAGTTGTACCTCTGCATACTTGTCTGCAGCAACAAAAGTCATATTTACCGCCACAGCTCCGACACCTTTTTCATACCCCAAGATCTCCATAAGGGTTTTGATGTCTGTGTTCTCTTCTATCTCTTTGGGTTCACCATTTACGATAATTTTCATATTTTCCCTTTTACAAAACTGTAGGGCTCCCCCCTTGTGGGTACCACACCATCTGGGCAATCACAAGGGATTGCCCCTACAATATATGACTATACCAACACCTCTTCTATTGTCGGTTCCTCACGCCTACTTCCTCACGAAACACTCCTTCGGCAAGGGCTTTTTCTACAATGGCCGGTGCCAAGAGGTAGCCGTGGCGGTAGAGTCCGTTGATGCGGGTAATGCCTTTGGCACTCTCTATGCGTGGCAGGTTGTCTTTAAAGGCCGGACGGCAGTTGGTCTCAGCGTTAACCACACGGGCCTCGCCAAAGTTGGGATGAAGGGTATAAAGAGCCGAGAGCAGCTCCATGGAGGAGCGTACCGAAATAGGAGAGGTGTCTTCACTCTCTATCTCTGTTGCACCGATGATATAGCGTTTGTAACCTGTGGTCTGTGAAAGTTTACAATCTTTGCAATAGTCCAAATCTATCCCCTCACAGCCGCTTCCTCGTGGCACGATGTAGAGTTTGTAGCGTGGGTGCATCAACCTGGTAGGCCGAGAGATCTCAATGTCATTGGCCTCTACCCACAATACCTCTCCTCTGACACCGCGAAGATCGCTAAAGTGCTCTTTGGCACCAAGGCCACGGCTATCGAATACCCAGTCAAAATGCTCTTTGCCCTCTTGGGTATATACCGTATTGGCCTCCAGTTTTAAAACAGGCGTAAACTCACGAAAAGTCACCCCTTCATACCGATCAAAATAGGTAACACTAAAGGCCATGAAACGCTGTGCATCCACTACCCCCTCATCAGGGATGAAAAAGCCCTGCTGATGGATATGCAGATCGCTCTCAAGCGATACAATCTCTTCTTTATTGAGCCTCTCTATCTTGCCCTGGGTATCTACCTTGTGTTGGAGCATCCCTATAAAGTGCTCAAGCTCCCCCATATCTTGCGGGTGTGCCGTAATGAGTGTACCCTTTTGCATATATCCGTCAAAAAGCCCTACCTCTTTGAGCAGCGAGGGCCAAAGTGCAATCGAACGGTGTCCCAACTCAAAGATAACAGACTCTGCCGTCTCAAGCTCTGCATAGGGTGCCAACATCCCTGCTGCTGTAAATCCTGCCGCACTTACCCCCTCTTTGGAGTCTTTGTCAAAAAAGGTAATGCGAATGTCTGGGTTGCTTCTCAAGAGGTTAAGTGCAACCACCCTGCCTACCAATCCCGCACCTGCTATAGCAATATTCATCATAAATCCTTTCAGGATTGAATTAATAATTAATAGTGAATAGTTTCGGTATGCGTTGCCAACAACGCTTTTATTAAAAAAGCGGAGCCACCGCACCGCATACCACAATTCTTAACTCTTAACTCTTAATTTTCAACTCTTCGCTTGTTCCGCAGGAACATACACCTCTCCGCCCATCTGTTGGAACTTCTGGCTCATCTCATCCATCCCTTGCTGTTTGGCACTCTCAATGTCAGTACCGTGTGCATTGGCGTACTCTCGCACCTCTTCTGTGATCTTCATCGAACAGAACTTAGGCCCACACATGGAGCAGAAGTGTGCAACTTTGGCCGACTCCATCGGCATTGTCTCATCGTGGTATTCACGGGCTCTTTCAGGGTCAAGCCCAATATTGAACTGATCGATCCATCTAAACTCAAACCGTGCTTTACTCATAGCATGATCTCTGGCAATGGCACCGGGGTGTCCTTTGGCAATGTCAGCCGCATGTGCCGCAAGTTTATAGGTAATGAGCCCCTCTTTGACATCATCACGATCAGGCAATCCAAGGTGCTCTTTGGGTGTGACATAGCAGAGCATGGCACATCCAAACCACCCTATCATCGCCGCACCGATACCAGAGGTAATGTGATCATACCCCGGAGCGATGTCGGTTGTTAACGGCCCAAGGGTATAGAATGGTGCCTCATGGCAGTACTCAAGCTGTTTGTCCATATTCTCTTTGATCATATGCATCGGTACATGCCCCGGTCCCTCAATGAGTACCTGCACATCGTGTTTCCATGCAATTTGTGTCAACTCACCAAGGGTTTTAAGCTCGGCAAACTGTGCCTCATCATTTGCATCTGCCACAGAACCAGGCCTTAACCCATCGCCCAGGGAGAAGGTGATGTCATAGGCTTTCATGATCTCGCAGATCTCCTCAAAATGGGTATAGAGGAAGTTCTCTTTGTGGTGGTGGATCATCCACTTGGCCATAATGGAGCCTCCACGGCTGACAATACCGGTTACCCGCTTGGCCGTCATAGGGACATGGTGCAACAGTAGCCCCGCATGGATGGTAAAGTAGTCCACCCCCTGCTCTGCTTGTTCTATGAGTGTATCGCGGAAGACTTCCCATGTCAGATCTTCTGCTACGCCACCCACCTTCTCAAGTGCCTGATAGATCGGCACCGTACCAATAGGCACAGGGGAGTTACGCAAGATCCAGTCTCGGGTGGTGTGAATGTTCTTTCCGGTACTCAGATCCATCACCGTATCTGAACCCCAGCGGGTTGCCCACACCATCTTCTCTACCTCTTCGGCGATGCTCGATGTGGTAGCGGAGTTTCCGATGTTGGAGTTGACTTTTACCAGGAAGTTACGCCCAATGATCATCGGTTCTACTTCAGGGTGGTTGATATTGAGCGGAATAACGGCTCTTCCTTCGGCTACCTCTTTGCGTACAAACTCAGGGGTGATCTCTTCTGGCAAATTGGCACCGAAGTTCTCGCCTTTGAGTCTGCCGTTTCGCTCTTCATCTGCCAGGTAGGCTTTTGTCCAGGCCAGTTTTTGGTTCTCACGAATGGCAATGAACTCCATCTCCGGCGTAATGATACCCTGTCGTGCATAGTGAAGCTGGGTAACATTTTTCCCTTTTTTGGCACGAAGCGGGGTTCGGTAGAGCCCCTTGCTTCCTGCTGTCACAAAGTCAAGCTGCTCTTCGGTATTGTAGCCATTGTCCTCAGGCTTGACGATACGCCCCTCATACGCCTCTACATCCCCCCGTTGTACTATCCAGCTCTTGCGAATAGGCTCGATCCCTTTTGTCACATCGATCTTGACATCCGGATCGGTATAGACACCCGATGTGTCATAAACCACAAGCTCCTCATCGGTTGTCAGTGTGATCTGACGCATCGGAACACGGATGTATGGGTGTATCTTCCCCTCTACATAAACCTTTTTAGAACCAGGTAGCGGCTCGGTTGTAATGATCTCTTCACTCGCTTCAAAAAGCGATCTCTGTTTTGATTGTGGTGTTGTCATAGGTGATTCCCTTACTGTAAAATGCAATTTTTCAAGTAGGGAAGAGGATACAAAAGAAGCATCGGCAAACCAGAACGGTTGCAGCATAGTGATAGTGCTATTTTGTAGATACTCTTCCTTACGCCGGTATGATCCGGGTCAAGTTCAACGGGTAGATCTTTGTGGATCTTCTCAGCCATGTCTGCCATGGCACCCCGAGAGTTGCGTTGCTACTATAGTCAATAAACGATAAAAGTACTCTTAAGAGAAGCTATTGCCCTGCCATGTGGTTTAAGTAACGCTCTATCTCACGCAGCAGGATCTTGAGGTTTTTCTGGTAGAGCATCGCATACTCCATCATATAAAAGTTATTCTCATACGAGAGATAAAGCAGTATCTCCTCAAACATCTTTACCATCTCGTTGGCTTGGATCTTTTGGTATACAGGCAGTGCCTCTTTCACAAAATCAGACATGGCTCGGTAACGCTCTTCATAGACAATTTTGGCAAAAGCTTCCGCACTCCCTTCAACGGTAGAGACAAACTCTTTAAGGGCCTTGATATACGCAACTTCACTCTTAAAGTGCTTGAGTGCTTTGTTGACATCCAGTACCCTTGCATTGTTACGGTACAACTCATGTCTGCTCTTTAGACGCTCCTCATGCAACTTGTGTTTGGTATGAGAAATTTTTAAAAAACGTTTCATCGCCGCGTAGACATCTTCTGCCACAATCGGTTTGGTGATCGCAGCATTCATACCCACAACCTGCATCTGTCTTACCTCATGTTCAAACGAGAGTGATGAGATCGAAATAATGGGAATATCGTTCCATGCTTTATTTTGACGTATTCTTTTTGTCATCTCAAACCCATCCATTACCGGCATATTGATATCCGAAAAGATAAGATCGATAGGCTCCTTTTCAAGTAGATCCAACACCTCTTGTCCTGTTTGAACATAGAAAACATGCAACCCTTTATCATCTAAAATATGACGAATGATCCGCTGATCGACTTTGCTGTCTTCTGCCACAACGATGTAGGCACCCTCAAACTTTTTCATATCTTCTTTGGTAATGGTGCTGCTGCCCTCTATTTTAAATGTAGAGGCATCAAACACCTCTACATTGTTAATGCCTTTGACTGCACGGCTTTTTAAAATATACATCTGGTAAAGAACCTCTTCAATATCGCCAATAATAGCCGGATTGTAGATCTCCGCATCGGCAATCGGTTTACAGAGTGCAATCTTCTGTTCCGACTCAAAGAGTTCATGGATGATGATCACTTTTAAATAACTCTTTCTACTCTCTTTGATCTGTTTGAAAAATGAAATGTGTTTTGGTTTGAGGTTAAAAGAGCGTAAGATCACCATATCGTACTTGGAAATATTGGGGCGTCTTTTCTCAAACTCGGCAGAGTCCATATGCTCTATCTCTAACCCAAATGACTGAAAAATATACTCTACCCGCTCTATCTCATACTTTGTCTTACCAATAAAAAGGACACGCTTCCCATGCAACTTCTCTTTGAGCACATCTTGGTTACTGCGTTTGTTTTTGTCCGGATAGTAAGGAATCTCAATATGGTATGTCAATCCAAAGTCCCTACTCTGCTCAATCGAAATATTACCGCCCATTGCCTGGGTGATCTTTTTGGCTTTTACAAAGTTGTTGGCATCAACGTCTAACTCCAACGAGAATGCATCGAGTGCATTCCATGTCTGAAGTCTCTTTTTGGAGATTGATGCTTTTTTGTTATAGACTTTAAAGGTGAGTGCCTCTTCTCCTCTTTTGGAAAGATGCAATACAATTTCGGACTCACGGTTGCATGATGCCAAATGGCTACAGGCAATCTCCAGTGTCTGCTCCAGATAGTCATTGTCTCCAACGATATATCTTCCCACCTCTTTGTCAACATCGTAGTAGAGTTGATGTTGATTATGCTTGATGATATCTTTAATTTTATTGGTAAGTATATGCAACATACCACTAAGCCTGAAGGGCTGTTTATCGATTGTTACATGCCCTATATCATCTTCTAGTTTGGCCAAATATTCGGGGGTTGTCGGCTCAACGCTACACACCTCCTGGGTATCATCTTTTTTTCTCAACCCTATAGCAGAGATCCCACCAAGAAGCAGTATAGAGAGGAGTGTATAGAGTACCCCTTCTATTAATGTATAACTATTCTCTTTAGCAAATAAATATCCTGAAAAAACAATATTGTAAAATAGATACCTTATCATCCTCTCTCCCTCCTAAAATACTTCGTGCTCATCTATAAAAATAATATCGAATTTTTCTTATAAAAGTCTATTTTTACTAATATACTATTTCTATCTTTAAAAATTTAATCTCTTTTGCTACTTTTTCATAAAAAAAAATAATAATATTAAAAAACTTTTATTTAAACTATAAGAAGGATTCTCCCTTATGCCATATTGCTTTCTCTTTAGTATTTTGATATACTTATAGCCATTAATAACTAAGCATAAAAGGATATTTGTTATGGAACTACCTGCTTTGAAGCTACCTGATGTCATGCTTCCATTTGACATACCAACACTCATGCACCCACCTTTGGTACACTTTGCCATTGCCATTCCTGTCATCGTCATTCTTATTGACATTGTCAATCTGGTTTTGAAAAAAAGAGCCATTGGTGTACTCACCTTCTTCATGCTTCTTTTTGGGGTATTGGCATTTGTCGCCTCATACCGTACAGGACTTGTAGATGGAAAAGAGGCGTTTGATGCACTTACACAAGCCGGACAGGAAGAGCTTCATGAGCATAAACTGCTAGGTACCTACCTGGTGATCGGTTCAGCAGTTGTACTTCTTTTCAAGGTACTTGCAGCAACCATTAAAAAGGGTCTGATTAAAGGGCTCTATCTTTTGGTTCTGGCGGTATTTATTGCCGGTGTGTTGAAGCAGGGCAAAGATGGTGGGGAACTTGTGTATGAGTATGGTGCCAATGTAGAGCGTGTTCAGACACTACAAGATGCACTTGACGATACCGAAGAGAAACCTCAAGCATCCCCTACCCAAGAGGTAAGCCACGAGAGTACGCCAGAAGCAGCACCAGCCCCGGCACAAGAGGCTCATGCTCCTGCCACAACACAGGTACCAGAGCAGCAGGTTGAAGAGGCGGCAAAAGCAGCAGTAGATGAAGTAGCATCATCTTCCCAAACAGTAGCAGACGATGCAGCAGCACAGGTTGCTGAGGCAGCAACACCGGTAGAAGATACCGTCAATACAGCCCAAGAGACTCTTCAGAGTGCCCATGAGAGTGTAGAGGCTGTTGTAGCACCAGAAGCAGCAACAGAGGCACTACCACACCACTAAAGCAACCCCTCCCATACACCATGCGTGAAGCAAAAAGAGCTTCACGCAAACTTTCTTCACTTATCTCTATTACTTATCGCATTTAGATCCAGCAGATACACAGATGCTTTTCTCTTTGTTGATTTTATGATGTAAAGTTTTGTTGTTATATGGGGAAGGAAAGTGCAAGAAAAAAAGAGGGTAAAAACAAAG
>Ga0256843_1002584_pt1 | contig 13102 bp, 12 predicted proteins | sample AlvinellametaG_FD_191572 | JGI IMG/M metagenome (GOLD analysis project Ga0256843, IMG submission 191572) | Pompeii worm associated microbial communities from hydrothermal vent at the East Pacific Rise, Pacific Ocean - Alvinella | ecosystem: Host-associated > Annelida > Integument > Unclassified ... | reverse complement strand
TATTGGGGAGATGTAATCTTTTTGAAAACTCCCCTACCCAAATTTTCCGGCGATATAATCGATGGTTCTTTGCTCTTTGGGATTGAGGAAGATTTGGGAGGTTTCCCCAAATTCCACCAACTCTCCCAGATACATAAAGGCGGTATAGTCACTTATCCGGCTTGCCTGTTGCATATTGTGGGTAACAATAACTATCGACACCTTTTCCCGGAGTTTGATAGCCAACTCCTCAATTGCAATTGTGGAAATTGGGTCTAAAGCGGAGGTGGGTTCGTCCATCAAGAGAATCTCCGGCTCCAGAGCAATTGCCCGGGCGATACAGAGCCGTTGTTGTTGCCCTCCACTCAACCCCCGGGCGTCCTGTTTCAACCTATCTTTTACTTCGTCCCAGAGGGCAGACCCTTTCAACGCCTCCTCCACTTTTTCGTCAATTTCACTCTTTTTCTTCCCTTGGAGTCGGAGTCCGTAAGCCACATTGTCGTAAATGCTCATCGGAAAGGGGGTCGGTTTTTGGAAAATCATTCCGACCCTTTGCCGGAGTTGAATCAACTCCTCCTCCTTCTTCCACTCCAAAATATTTTCCATTTTACCGGTTTCCAAATTTTTCAAAAGAATCTCCCCTTCATACCGGTTCCCGGGATAGAGGTCGTGGATCCGATTGAGACTCCGGAGAAGGGTCGATTTTCCACACCCGGAGGGTCCAATTAAAGCGGTAATTTTATTCTCATAAAAGGGGAGATTTATCCCCTTCAACGCCGGTTGAGTGGTATTGGGATAGTAAAAATAGAAATCTTTTACTTCCATTATCATTTTTTATCCTTTACCAAATATCGACCAATTAGATTAATAATCAATACTACCACCACCAGAACAAACGCCCCTGCCCACGCAATTTTTACCAATTGGGGGTTGGGCATTGTAGCCAAATTGTAAATTGCCACGGTGAGGGAAGGAAATTGATGGTTCAAATCGAGGGTAAAAAATTCATTATTTCCACTGGTAAAGAGGAGGGGGGCGGTCTCCCCCACAATCCGGGCAAACGCCAACAGAATTCCGGTGGTAATTCCCACCTTTGCTGCCCGGATTACAATATCGAAAATTACCCGATATTTGGGCACCCCCAAAGCTACCCCCGCTTCCCGGAGCTCTTTGGGCACCAGAGAGAGCATATCGTCGGTGGTTCGGACTACAATCGGGAGCATCATTACCGCCAACGCCACAATCCCCGCCCAACCATTGGTATGCCCCACCGGAATTACCAAAATGGAGTAGACAAATACCCCAATCACAATGGAGGGGGCAGACATCATAATATCGGACAAATTTCGAATAATCTCCGCCAACCGGGAGTTGTAGGAGTATTCTTGGAGATAAATCCCCGCCAAAACCCCCACCGGCACCCCAATTAAAGTTGCAATACCCGCCAAAATAAACTGCCCTATCAATAAATTCCGGAGCCCATTGTCCACCAAATCGGAGGTAAAAAGATGGAGATTCAGAGAGGTTATCCCTTTAATGGTCAAAGTTATTAAAATCCAAAAGAGAAAAATAAGTCCCAAAATTGCCGAAAGGGTGGAGAGAAAGAGAACTATTTTATTGAGGAAAAACCGCCTTTTCAACATTTCAATCCCCTTTCCGATTGTTGAGGAATTTAAATTTGCCATAGGTAATTACCGCAAAACTTAAGATAAAGAGAATCAACGCCAGATAAAAGAGGGCAGAGAGACTCATTCCACTACTTTCGGCAAAATTGTTTGCCAACACCACCGGGATAGAGATGGTGGGGTCGGTGAGGGATTTGGGAAGGGAGAAGACCCCCCCAATTACAAAGGCAACCGCCATTGTCTCCCCCAACGCCCGCCCCAAAGCCAGAATAATACTTCCAATAATTCCCCGTTTGGCATAGGGAAACACCACATCTTTTATTACCTCAAATTTGGTCGCCCCGACCGCATAGGCACTCTCTTTCAAAACCCCGGGGGTGGTCTTCATTGCGTCCCGGGTCAAAGAGGCGATAAAGGGGATTATCATAATTCCCAATACCAACCCCGCCACCAAAAGGGAGACGCTACTCCCTCCGAAAATTTTGGAGACCAAAGGTCCAAAATAGAAAAGCCCCCACATTCCGTAAATAATCGACGGAATTGCCGCCAAAAGTTCAATGGCTATCCCCACCGGCTTTTCAATAAAGGGGGGAGCAATTTCGGTCAAAAATATAGAGATCCCCAAAGCAATTGGCACCGCAAAAATTAGGGCAATTAGAGTAGAGAGAATTGTTCCCACAATTGGAATCAACCCCCCATAGATAACTTTTACTTTTTCCTCCTTTTTCTCCCTTTGAACTCCGGCAGACTTCTCCCCCTTTTCCCCCGCCGGAGCCCCAATATCCCCCAATTCATCTTCCTCCTCCATATTTACCCCATCGGAGGAAGGGGTGGAGCCGGAAGCTTGGAGGTTGGAGCCGGCTTTGGGAGAGGTGGAAGGGGAGTCAACCCCGGTGGAGTTGGGAGAGCCCCCGGTGGAAGTGGAAGAAGTAGAAGAAGTTCCAGAGCTTTGGGGGGACACACCGGGAGAGGTTGAGGTAGATTTGTGGGTTTGGAAATACTCCAACACCTCCGGAGGTGGGGTCAGGTCGATATCCTCTTTCTCCATATTGATTTGGTCATCGGGCACCCCGGGGGAGGTGGTGGAATTGACTCGGGAACTCTCCTTTCCGGTGGAGTTTTTTTGGAAAGCCACCCCCGCAGAGGAGGCAGTGGAGGAAGTTGAATGGGTCGGGTGGGTCTTGAAATATTCCAACACCGCCGGAGGTGGAGTCAGGTCGATATCCTCCTTCTCCATATTGATTTGGTCATCGGGCACCCCGGGGGAAATCTGGGTAGTTTCGGAGTGGCGGGGTGTGTAATTTCCGGGGGTTTGCCCGGTTGAAGAGGTTTGGGAAGAGGCATTCTCCCCTTTTCCGGGGGAGGTTGAAGTTGGAGCGTTACCAGAGGTAACATTTTGCCGGTTGGAGGGTAGGGCGTCGGGGGAAGGTGCAGAGGTAGAGGACTCCTCTTTAACCACCACACCCCACCGGGGGTCAATTAAAAATTTCAGTCCGTAGGCTTCAATTGCCGGTTTGGCAAAAATGAAAAGGGTCAAAAAGATAGCAGTTAAAATAACCAAAATCAAAAGGGCGTTTATTTGGGAAAGTTTTTTAAAAAGGGGTTCCATTTTCAATCCTTATTTAAAATGGAAAATGAGAGGGTAAAGGGCAAATGGGAAGGTGTGGAGGAAAGGGGAAGGGTAACTATTTGAGTCCTTTTTCCGTCCAATACTGCTCCACTTGTTTTTTTACAGATTGGGGAAGGGGGATATACCCCAATTGTTGGGCAACCTCATCGTGGTTGAAACCGTATTGGAAGAATTTAACCACCGCTTTGTTGGTTTCAACCTTCTCTTGGGGAAGAAGGATAAAGGTGGCGGCGATAATAGGGTAGCCGGTTTTGGGGTAGGCGATAATTTTGTAAAAATCTTTTTTGGGATCAAAGCCGGCATTTTCCGCCCCTTTGGCGAAATTTTCCGGAGTTGGGGCAACAAACTTTCCATCGGCTCCTTGGATAATTGCCATTTTCAACCCATTCTTTTTGGCGTCGGCGTAATCTACATATCCGATGGAGTAGGGGTTGGTTTTAATTGCCGCACTAACCCCAAAATTTCCTTTTCCGGCAATTCCCCGCCCTTGGGCGTCGGTAGGCCAGTTTATCATTTTCCGGGCTCCATAGAGCCGGTTCCATTCTGGGGACATTTTGCTCAAGTAGTAGGTAAAATTGAAAGTAGTTCCAGATTTATCACTCCGGTGGACGAAAATTATCTTTTTATGGGGGAGATTGAGATCGGGGTTATCTTTGGTAATTGTGGGGTTATCCCAATAGGCAATTTTCCCCAATACAATCCCTTTGATAGCACTCTCACTCAATTTCAATTTATCGGCTCCGGGGATATTGTAAGCCAATACAATTCCCCCAATTACCGTTGGAAATTGGTAAAGTTTCCCTTTATCCAAAAGTTTGGGGGGGAGAGGTTTATCGGTTCCTCCAAAATCTACATGTCTTTTGGCTACTTCTTTAATTCCGGTTCCACTTCCGGTGGGAGTATAATTGACCCTATTACCGGTCTCTTTGTAATATCCTTTTATCCACTCTTTGTAAACTGGATAGGGGAAAGATGCTCCAGTTCCAGTAATTTCGGTAGCTCCCAAGGCGAAAGTTGTTACCCCAATCGCCAGAGATGCCAGTAATTTCTTCATTAAGCCTCCTTTTAGATTGTTGGGGCAGAAAAATTATATAGAAATAGAGCAAATAGTCAAGGCGGAAAATATAAAAAAAATTTTCACCAAAAGGGAGAAAAATGGGATTCTTTCAAGTTTTAAAGGGGAAGAAGCAAGGGCATCTCTACCCCTCTTGTCTCCTTTGTGGAAATATGAGTTTTGGAGGGATTTGTCGGAGATGTCTCCGGGGGGTGGAGGAGTTGGCGGAGCCCCAGATTGATAAAAAATTGAATCTCCTTTATTTTTTCCAGTATAAGGATATTGAACCGATTATAAAAGCCAAATATCACCCCTTTGGAAATAGAGTTTTGGAGAAAATAGCCCCGGTGGTATTTGGAAAAATTGCAAAAAACCCCTTTCCCTTTCCGGTGGTTGGGATACCGATTGATCCGGTTCCTTATCGGGGTTTTTCCCACACTGCCATTTTAGCCCGTCATCTCCCTTTTCCCCTTACCTATGGACTTAAAGCCAAAGAGCGGGTGCAATATAGTGGGAAAGATATGGAGTTTAGGCTTAAAAATCTTCGAAAATTCACCTATTCTGGCCCCAGAGGGATAAGAGGGGTTTTAATCGATGATTTGGTCACCACCGGTTTGACCCTTAAGGTAGCTTCCCAATTTTTGGAAAAATTTCAAGTGGAGATTGTAGGCTCCATAGCCCTTGCCCGGGGTTAAAAGGGGAAGAAATCCTCTTTTTTCCCAATTTTTTCCAATTTCCCCTCCATTTGAGGCAACTTTGTGTTATACTACCTCTCCAAATTATTACCAATCAGGAGGCTATTATGGCTTTGGATTCGGCGAAAAAGAGAGAAATTATCGCTAAATTCGGCAAAGATGAAAACGATACTGGAAGTCCCGCAGTTCAAATCGCCCTATTGACTGCCCGGATTAACCAAATCAACGAACATTTGAAAGAGCATAAACACGACTATTCCAGTCGATTGGGGCTTTTGAAATTGGTTGGTCAACGGAAAAGGTTGATGAGATATTTGAAACGGAAAGATCACGACCTTTATCTCCGGGTAATTGGAGAGTTGGGACTCCGGGACCGGGTATAGGGCACACTTTTCCCCTTTTCTTCCTCTTTTTTAAGTTTTAATCCGTTATTCTATTTTGTTTCTTCAATCTTTTTTGTTCTTTTTTACTTTTTTCAATCCTTTCAACTCCCCACTTTGTATTACAATTGGAAGAAACTTTTTCCCCAAGGATTTAAGAGATGGTGCCAGTAACTACCCCCGAAACTATCCAAAAGGTTAGGGAAATTATCCAAATGGGTGGAGGTGTGGCTTTTACCGGGGCGGGAATCTCGGTAGAGAGTGGAATTCCCCCTTTCAGGGGACCCAATGGGCTTTGGTCTCGATATGATCCGAAAATTTTGGATATCGACTACTTTAGAGCCAATCCCAAAAGGGCGTGGGAAGGAATTTTGGAGCTTTTCTATTTGAAATTCCAAAATGTAAAACCCAATTTTGCCCACTTCTGTTTGGCAGATTTGGAAAGAAAAGGCAAAATTTTGGGAGTAATTACCCAAAATATTGATAATCTCCACCAGTTGGCAGGAAGTCAAAGGGTGGTGGAGTTCCACGGCACTGCCTCCCGACTCCAGTGTCTCCAATGTGGGAGAAAGTATCCCACCTCCCAAATTGGATTGGAGAAACTTCCACCCCAATGTCCCCAATGTGGGGGAGTATTAAAACCGGACTTTGTCTTTTTTGGGGAACCTATTCCTCCAGATGCCTTCTCCCAATCTCTCCAATGGGTTTCACAAGCCAATTTTATGTTGGTAATTGGAACCAGTGGAGAGATTCAGCCGGCGTCCCAACTCCCATTTTTGGCAAAGGAGAGGGGAGCAACTATAATAGAAATTAATATTGAATCCTCCGCCTATACCCATACAATTACCGATTTTTTTATCCAATCTCCAGCTACCAAAGGGTGCCAATTGATAGAGGAGATGGTCTAACCCCCTGTCGGCTCTACCCTCTCTTTCTACTTTTTTCGGCTTTTTTCGGCTCTCTTCCTTTTCTCTGGTGAAGAGTATTTTCCCAATACCATTCCGGTTTAAAGGTGGAAATTCTTTTTTACTGGAAAATTTAAAAATAGGTAAATATTAGTTTGGTTATAATTTTGGAAGTTGGGGGAAGATGGGGAAAAAGTGAAAATAGGGAAAAGAGAGAGTGGAAAGAGTGGTGGAAAATAGAGATTTAATAAAGGAGTTGGTCGGTGAAATTAAATGGAAAACTTTTACTTTTATCTTTGGCTACAGCTATTTTGTGGGGGGAAGAGCCGGCAACCTCGGTTTTAGATATGGTGGGAAATATTCAAATTGTAGGGTGGGGAAACTCCAAACCCCAACGGTATAAATATCACCCGGTAAATCTTCCCAAAACCGCCCGGTGTAGAGATGCCGATGGGGACGGGGTGCCCGACTATTTAGACCGGTGCCCCAATACTCCGTCGGGATTGGCGGTAGATTACAAAGGGTGTCCAGTTCTTTTCACTTACCCCCTCCGGTTACTCTTTGATTTCAACAAAGCAAAAATTAAAAAAATCTACTATCCCCAATTGAAAAAAGTTGCCAAAGTTCTGAAAAATAATCCCTATATGAAAATAGAGATAGCCGGCTATACCGATGACGCCGGAAGTCGGAGATACAATCTGAAACTCTCCTACAACCGGGCGTTGGCAGTGAAACGGGCATTGGTAAATTATTATCACATCAACCCCAAACGAATGGTGGTTCGGGGGTATGGGGAGAGCCACCCACTGGTGCCCAATACCACCCCTACCAATCGGGCTTTAAACCGCCGGGTTGATATTGTGGACATTACCCGGGAACTCCCCAAAAGTGCCCTCCCAAAACCGACCCCGGCTCAAATCCAATATTGTAAAGCCAAACCCCGGCTTCAGCCGGTGGCTCCCAGTGGGGGCAAAGTCTCCTCCATTAAAAAAATAGTAGAAAGGAAAGCCCCAGTTCTTCCAGCTCCCAAAAGAAAACCTTACAAACAGGCATTTGTGCCCCCCAAACCTCTCCAGTTGGAAGAAGAGAAAATTACACCTATTACCCCCGAAACTTTCCACCCCAAAAAGAGAATAAAAATTGCTCCCTCCTCTCCAATGAAAAATGGACCTACTCCCAAAGTAAAAGTTGAATATATAAATTAATGTTTTTTCCCTCTTTCTCCGGGGGGATTAACCCTCCATTTATCTTAAAAGGTTTACTATTTGTTTCTTTTCTTACTACCATTGGAAAAGGGTAGGAAAAAACTCGGGTGGCGGAATAGTCCAGTGGGGAGACCCAACAAATTAAAAAAAAAGGAGAAGAGATGCCGATAGAGCGACTTGCAACTTTAACTGCTACTTTGGTGGCTCTCTTTTTGGCAATTATTAAGGTGGCGGTGGGGGTAATTACTGGAAGTGTGGCGGTAATTGCCAGTAGTATCGATTCTATTCTGGATATGGGTATCAGTATTTTCAACACTATAGCTTTAAAAATTGCCGAAAAACACCCCAATGAAAAATTCAATTACGGAATGGGAAAAATTGAAGGGGTAGCAGCGTTACTGGAAGGGGGTGTAATTATGGGGAGTGGGGTATTTATTATTTTTAAGGGGGTTGAAAAGATTATGACCCACCAAACCATTGAAAAAATAGACCTCTCCATTTTGGTGATGATTATCTCCTTTTTGGCAACCGGGGGGTTGGTGGCTTTCCTCTCCTATGTGGTTAAAAAGAGTAATAATTTGATTATCCGTTCCGACCTTCTCCACTACAAGACCGACCTTTTGACCAATGGGGCAGTCCTTTTGAGTCTGGTGGTGGTCAAATTGACCGGCTTTTACTATTTGGATTTTGTGTTATCCATTTTGATCGGACTCTACATTATCAAAGAGGCGTTGGAAATTGTAAAAGAGGGGTTTGAAATTCTTTTGGATAGCTCCCTCCCTCCAGAAGTGGTTGCCCAAATTGAAAAAATTATTGAAGAGCACCCCCGGGTTTTAAATCACCACTGCATAAAAACCCGACAGGCGGGGAAACGCTACTTTGTAGATGTCCATCTGGTGGTGAATCCCAAAATGACCGTGGAGGAAGCCCACGAAATAGTGGAGGAGATTGAGGAGCAGATTAGAAACCTCCGCCACGATAAAAAATGGATTATCAACACCCATATTGATCCATATGATGATTCTATTATTAACCGGCTCCTAAATGAGTGTTAACACTTCTCTTTTATACTATTTACTCCAGATTAACAGATACCACTTTATGAGGAGCGGGTATGCGGTCTATGGATATTGTAATCGTCGGTGCAGGGAAAGTTGGTTACAACTTGGCGAAGGCTCTCTACCGGGATAACGATGTAATTGTTATCGACAAAAACGGGGAGGCTTTGGAGGCGTTGAAAGAGAATATTGATGTTATGACAATTGAAGGGGATATCCGAAACCCCGCCACCATTGAGGCTATCAATAAGGAGCGGTTCCTATTGATAGCGGTAACCGATAATGATGAAATCAATATTCTCACCCCAATGTTGGTGGAGAGCTACTACCCGGTCCGGGATAAAATTATCCGGTTACAAGACCCCATCTATCGGAAAAATCGTGTCTGGAAAAATCTGAATGTGGGAAAAATTATCTACTCCCTCCACTCCACTGCCAAAGGGGTGGTAAAACTGCTCAAATATCCCCGGGCAAACAATTTAAAACCCCTCCCTTTAACCGACGCCAAACTGGTTTCGGTTACTATTTCCCAACCTACCCGAGAGGTATTGGAAGAGCGGGAGGATTTTATGCCCATTGGATTTGAAAGGAATGGAGAATTCCACTTTATCCGGGGAAGTTATAAAGTTGAAGAGGGGGATCTGGTCTACTTTTTGGCTTTTCCAGATAAAATCAAAGAGTGTCTTGGGTATCTCAACACCACTTTCCCTGAAGAGGTAAAAAAGGTATTGATTGTAGGAGCCACTCCCTTGGGGATTGAAATTGCGGAGCTTCTCTCCCACCAAGGGAAGAGGGTCGTATTACTGGAAAAAGAGAAGAAAAAGGCTCAACACGCTTCCCAAATTTTGGGGGAAGATGTGTTGGTTATCAACTCCGCCTATGAAGATACCGAAGCTCTGGTTAATGAGGGCTTGAATCGGGCAGATTTGGCAATTACCGCTTTCTATAAAGATGAGGAGAATATTATTAAGTCTTTTCAAGTTAAAGAATTGGGGATTAAACGGGTGGTTACCATCAATAATAACCTCAACTACTACTCCTTAATGCACAAATTGAAACTCTCCACAATCCGGGGACCTAAACTCCACACTTTCTACCGAATTTTGGAGGAGATTGAATCCCGCTACCTCATCTATGAACGGCTCTTTTTGGGGGCAAAAGGGAAAGTTTATCTCAAAGAGACAATCCGGGACGGAAAAGCCAAACCTCCGGAAGAGGGAAAGGGGGTTGTTATCCGGGATAATACTTTTATTCCCATCGAGTTTCCTCTAAAACTCCACCCCCACGATATTATTATCCACTTTACTTTGGGAGGAAGCCGGAAATGGATAGAGAGTCTCTAATAAATATCCTCCGGTTTCTCTCACTGGTGGGGATAATTATAGATGTCCTTTTCTATATTCCCATTATCACCGGGTGGATTTACGGAGAGAATGTCCACTGGTTTGCCCAGTTTACAATTGCCACCACCGCCCTCTTTGCCACCCTCCTCCTCTATCTGGAGGGGTATAAGATCCGAATGAAAATCCGGGACGCAATTTTGAGCGTCAATTTAACTTGGATTTTGGCGGGAATTATGGGGGCAGTGCCGTTGATGATAGAGACCAAAGTCTCCTTTGCCAACGGCTTTTTTGAAGCAATTAGCGGTTTTACCACAACTGGAGCAACTATCTACTCCCAAATTGAGGAGCTCCCCAAAAATATCTTAATGCTCCGGAGTGTAATGCACTGGATTGGGGGGTTGGGAATTATTGTTTTGGGGATTGGGCTTTTGGCAATTTTAAACCCAACCGGGAGTTTTACCCTATTCAAGTCGGAGTCTACCGGAATCTCCACCGAAAAAATTGCCCCCAAAATGAAGCAAATTGCCCTCCTCCTCTGGAAAATTTACCTTCTCATCACCCTTTTGGATATTGGACTTTTGAAAATTGAAGGTATGACCCTTTTCGATGCAATTAACCACGCCTTTTCCACCGTCTCCACCGGCGGGTTCTCCACCAAAAACGCCTCTTTGGGATATTGGGACAATAACTACTGGATTCTCTGGACTACCACCTTTTTTATGTTTATTTCCGGTATAAACTTTTTGGTGCATATTCGGCTAATTAGAGGTAGTTTTTCCGGATTCAAAGGGGAGGAGGTTCGGGTTTACACCATCATTTTTATTCTCTTTTCTGTAGCTTTGGGGACAATCCACTACCTCAAATCCCACGATGGACTCTTTTTTTCAATGACCCACTCCTTTTTTACCATCGCCTCAATTTTGACCACCACCGGATTTGCCACCCTCGACTATACCCAATGGGGGCATTTGGCAATTGCGATTATCTTTGTGGCAATGTTGATTGGAGGAAATGCTGGAAGCACCGCCGGAGGTGTAAAAGTGATTAGAATCTTGGTAATGGTAAAAAATCTCCGGAAAGAGTTGAAAAAAGTCCTCTACCCCAATGCGGTGGTATCGGTGAAAGTGGACGGCAAACCTTTGAGCCCAATGGTTATCAATAATGTTAGTGCTTTTATTATTATGTATATTCTGACCAACCTCTTTCTCTTCCTTTACCTTTACGCCAACGGGTATGACACAATGACCTCCCTCTCTGCCGCCATCGCCTGTGTCGGAAATATTGGTCCCGGATTTGGGCAAGTGGGACCTGTGGACAATTTCGCCTTTTTCACCGGCACCCAAAAAATTGTATTGGCGTTTGGAATGATTGCCGGAAGATTGGAGTTTTTTACCCTTATTCTCCCATTCCTCCCCGAATTCTGGAACCGGGGATAGGCTTTTTTCCTCCTTTTTCAATCCACCCTTTTCTTCCTCTCTCCTCTTCCCCTCTTTTCTCCCGGGGAGAGAAGGAGATGGAAAATTCAATTCTCCCCATCAAATAGATTAGAACAAAGGTTTAACAATATCTCCCACTTCTGGAAGGCGGGTGTGGTCATCTATCCAGACCCAACTGAAATTGGAGCCCACTTGATTGGAGATTTCCCCTTCTCCAATTTTGTGCCACTCCACAATCTCCTTTTGTCGAAGGGGGTCTCTGGTTTTGGTCAAATGGTAAAAAATCACCTTCTGTCCCTCTTCTACCCCATCATTTTCTCCCAAATTGACTTTGGCGACAAAATCTCCATCGCTATTCCGTCTAATCTCCATTACATACCCCAAAGGTGCCAGTTCCCTCCAGACCTGTTTGGAGAGATCGTAAACTGCGTCGGAGAGACACCCAAACCGGGAGAGGTCGGGAAGGGGAGGGCGTCGATAGAAATAGATTTTCTTTTTGCTTTTCCGATGGGAAATTTTGTAACCTATTTCCCGGCTATAATCCCTCAAATAGGGAAATGCTTTAACCTCCCTACACTCCCCAATCAGAAGAGTTAATCTCTTCATTTCAGGGAGGGCGTAAAAATTCCCCTCAACTTTCCCTTTAACTATTACCTCCACCTCCGGAGGAATATCGCTATTGGTTTGAATGTAATAGGGGAGTTGGGAGGGGGAAGTAACCCACCGGGGGCAACCGGGACCATCACACCTTAACCCCACTTGGGAAGAGATGTGGCGGATAACTACCAAATATTTGGGAGTAGGAAAGAGGGAGGGGAGTTTTTTAATTGCTTCCTCCACCCTCCCCTCTATAACTTTTACTACACTTACAAAGGGTTTGGAAGATAAAATCCGCTCCAAATCCTCCTCTACCACTCGCCGTTTTCTCCAATCCCCCACCGGCTCCACAACAACCGCAACCGGTTGGGATTTATGCTCCAGTGCCAAAGGCGGGGGTTTAATCTCCGCAATGGGAGTAGGAACCGGGTGGAACTCCCTCAAATCCAACTCTCTACTGCACCCTCCCAATAGCAGGAGGAGAAAAATACCCCCCAATACACTTGTTAGTCCCCGACGGACAGGGGAAAAGGGGAGAAAAAAATAGCCCATAACTCTTCTCCTTTGGATAACTCTATTGTGATTCTTCAATTATCTCCCTTTCCCTTTCCCTCCTCTCTCCCATATCTCTCCAAAATCCGGGTAATGATTGAGGTTGTAGATTCCCCCTCCACAAACTCTATCAATTTTACCTCTTTGGCGATATCTGCCCCTACAATTTTTTTATTCCGATAATCTCCCCCCTTTACCAAAATGTCGGGGGTTACAATTTTTATCAATCGCTCGGGAGTATCCTCCTCAAAGATTACCACAAAATCCACCACTTCCAAACTTGCCAAAAGGTAAGCCCTCTGGTATTGGGGATTGATTGGACGCTTCTCCCCCTTTAAGCGTTTCACCGACTGGTCGGAGTTGAGACCCACTATCAACACATCTCCCAACCCTTTGGCTTTCTGGAGATACCGGACGTGTCCATAGTGGAGAATATCGAAACAGCCGTTGGTAAAAACTATCTTTTTCCCCTCTCTTCGCAACTCCTCCACAACTTTGCCAATTTTTTGCTGGTCTACAATTTTGTAATCGACAGAATTATCCAACCGCTTCTGAAATTCGAGAATTTCAGTCAATTTTACAGCAGTAGACCCAATTTTCCCAATCGCTACCGCAGCTGCGGAGTTGGCAAAATGAATCGCCT
>Ga0256843_1002583_pt1 | contig 13106 bp, 8 predicted proteins | sample AlvinellametaG_FD_191572 | JGI IMG/M metagenome (GOLD analysis project Ga0256843, IMG submission 191572) | Pompeii worm associated microbial communities from hydrothermal vent at the East Pacific Rise, Pacific Ocean - Alvinella | ecosystem: Host-associated > Annelida > Integument > Unclassified ... | reverse complement strand
ATGATCATAACCGTATTATTGATCTTATCTGTTCAACGATAAAACTTAAAAAAGAGCAGGCATACAAACTCTTTGTAGAACAAGATACCGAAAAGCGTTTTTTAGATCTTATCGATATCTTAATTGAGGAGATCGAAGCAAACAAACTGCAACGTGAGATCCGCTCAAAAGTACATACACATATAGAAAAGGTAAACAAAGAGTATTTTTTAAAAGAGCAACTCAAACAGATCCAAAAAGAGCTTGGAACAGATACCGCTCGTGAAGAGGAGATCGAAGAGTATTACAAAAAGCTTGAAGCCAAGAAATCCAAAATGGGTGAAGATGCTTACAAAGAGATCAAAAAACAGCTGGAGCGTTTTGCAAGAATGCATCCGGACTCTTCTGATGCCTCTATGACACAAACCTATCTTGACTGGGTACTGGAGATCCCTTTTGGATCTTTTGCAAAAAAATCTCTTAAAATTGAGAATGTAGAGTCTCAGTTAAACAAAGATCACTTCTCTCTGCAAAAACCAAAAGAGCGTATTGTTGAGTATTTTGCAGTAAAAGAGCTTCTGGAGTTACGTGGTATATCTTTGAAAAAGAGTGCCGGAGCAATTTTGTGTTTTTCAGGACCTCCGGGAGTCGGAAAAACATCTTTGGCAAACTCTATTGCCACGGCATTGAAGCGTCCTCTTATTCGTATTGCTCTTGGTGGCTTGGAAGATGTGAATGAACTTCGTGGACACCGTAGAACCTATGTAGGGGCAATGCCGGGACGTATTACACAGGGATTGATTGATGCAAAGAAGATGAATCCGGTTATTGTTCTTGATGAGATTGACAAGGTTTCTCGTTCGCAACGCGGTGATCCGACAGCAGCACTCTTGGAGATTTTGGATCCTGAGCAAAACAGTGAATTTAGAGATTATTATTTAAACTTTGATCTTGATCTCTCCAATGTTATCTTTATTGCAACGGCAAATGATGTCGGGCGTATTCCTGCACCACTGCGTGACAGAATGGAGTTTATTACACTCAGCTCCTATACACCGCAGGAGAAGTTTGAGATAGCAAGACAGTATCTTATTCCGCAAGAGTTAAAAAAACATGGACTCAAAAAATCAGAACTGAGTATCTCAAAACCTGCATTACGAGAGTTGATTCACTCCTATACACGTGAAGCCGGAGTGAGAAATCTACGAAGAAGAGTTGCCGAGATGTGTCGTAAGGCTGCTCGAGAGCTTCTTAAAGATACAACAAAGAAAAAAGTTACTATTACTTTGAAAAATTTAAAAGAGTTTTTTGATAAATCTGTTTTTGAAATAGAAAAGACTGACAAAATACCTGTTGTCGGCGTTGTTAATGGTCTCGCATGGACAGCAGTGGGTGGTGATGTTTTAAAAATAGAGTCTATTCGTATTCGTGGTAAAGGCAATATGCAACTCACCGGAAGTCTTGGAGATGTTATGAAGGAGTCGGCAAGAATTGCGATGAGTGTTGTCAAGACATTAATAGATAAACGCAAACTCAAAATCAGTGCAGAAAATATTCCTTTAACCTATACAGAGAAAAAAGAGGGTGTTAAGGTAGATCCGAGTGAGGTCTATAAGCGGTATGACTTACATATTCATGTTCCTGACGGTGCAACACCAAAAGATGGACCGAGTGCAGGTATTGCAATGGTAAGTGTTATTGCATCTATTTTGAGCTCACGAAAAATTCGTTCTGAGATAGCAATGACGGGAGAGGTCTCTTTAAGCGGCAATGTTTTACCTATCGGGGGATTGAAAGAGAAGCTGATTGCTGCACATAAGGCAGAGATGAGCAAAGTACTTATTCCTTTTAAAAATTATGAAAGAGATCTTGATGATATTCCTAAAGAGGTAAGAGAATCTTTGGAAATTGTTCCGGTAAAAAGAGTTGAAGAGGTTTTAAAACAGGTTCTTATATAGAAACCTGTTTTAAAAAAAAGTAGTAGTTTTTTATCTATACGATGACAGTTCTCATTTTATTGAGAAGGTCATCATTTCTGATTGGTTTCATTAAGAAACCGTTTGCTCCATATTCCAATGCATCACTTTTCTTTGTCTCATCAGTTGTTAATACAATAATAGGAAGTTGACGAAGAGATTCATCTGCTCGAACAACTTTAAGCATCTCAATACCACCCATTACAGGCATAATAATATCTAAAAGAATAAGATCGATATCATCGCGACTTTTTAATATTCCAATAGCATCTGATCCGTTTTTCGCCTCAACAACCTCTTTTACATGACCGCTTTTCATCAGCATTGATTTGAGAAGTTTTAAGTTAATGATATCATCATCTACTGCTAGTACTATTAAATCTGTTCTTGTCATTTTTTACGCCTTTTATATAAATTTTTTAATCAGAGAGTGAAGTATCTCTTTGTTAACAATATTTTGCATAACAGCATCAACAAAACTGCTATATTTGTTCTCACCTGTGTGTGCATTGTCTGTAATAAGAATGAGTGCCGATTTTATACCTTTTTGTTTTATAAAATCAGAAATTTCAATAGGATCAACAGCTTCAGGTTCTTCATCAAAAAGAATGACTCTGTAGTTATCTCTCTCAACAGCTTCTTTGAGATCATCTATAATGACGGTATCATAGCTGTAGCCCATAGCCTGTATCAGTTTTGAAAACAGTTTTGTTTCAAAAGGTGTTTTCTTCGCAAGGAGGATATCTGCTTTATAGTTTACAGGCTCCTCTTGAGGCGCTTGTATACTCTCTTCACTGTTCTCTTGAACAACTGTTTCTTGCGGCTCTTGTTCTTGTTGTTCTGTTTCTACTACGCTACTCTCTGTATCTTCTTTATCTTGAACTCTCTGTTCTTCTTCACTTGCATCAACAATATGGTCGGCAAGGAAATGGTTAAGGAGTGTAATGATCTCTGCTCTTACAAGTGGTTTTGTTGTATATTCATCAAGACCTGCCTGAAGGAATCGCTCTCTATCTCCTTTGAGTGCATTTGCTGTCAGTGCCAAGATAGGAACGTGAGGTTGATTGTATGTCTCTTCATACTCAAGGATCTCTTTTGTTGCTTCCATACCGTCTAAGAAAGGCATCTGAATATCCATAAAGATTAAATCAAAATTACCATCTTTTCGTTTTTGGAATGCTTCAAGACCATTTGCCGCAATATCGACTGTCAAGCCGAGATCTTCAAGTGTTCTTTTAATAAGTTTTTGATTAATGATATTATCTTCTGCGACAAGTACATTCGCATCAAATTTAGATGTCTCTGCATTAAAGCGTTTGCGATTTGCTTTTTTCGCTTTCTCTGCTTTGAAGTTTTCATTATTGTAATTTTCAAGTGTCAGTTTGAGTTTTGTATTATTAAGCGGCTCATAGAGTGTTTTGAAAATATCAAGACCCATAGAGTCAATTTTTCTCATAAAGTATGATTTTGTAAGGAGTACAAGCTCTTCAGGCATTTGGCTGTATGCTTGGAGTCCCTCTTCATTGGTATATTCATAATCAATAAAGAGAAGATCATAACTTACCTGTTTCTGGAGAAGCTCAAGCTCATTTCTGTCTTTGAAAGTAGTATAGCTTACACCATAGAAATCAAGATATTCGCGAAGATAGGTATCTTGACGTTTTGTTTTATGTGAAGATTCAAGAATAAGTGCATTAAAGCTTGAGAATGTACCTTTTGCACTCTCATTAGGAAGTTCAATCTCTTCAAGATCAAGTGTAAAGAAGAATGTAGTTCCTTCACCTGCTTCAGAGTGGAGATCGAGCTGTCCACCCATAAGTTCAATAAAGCGTGCAGAGATGGTAAGACCAAGACCTGTACCACCATATTTACGTGTAATTGATGTATCGGCCTGTGAAAATGCTTCAAAGATTCTTGCTTTTTGTTCGCTTGTTACACCGATACCACTATCTTGTACTTCAAAGCGGATACGCGTCATACCCTCTTGATCAGACTCAAGTTTTCTGATGTCAACATTGATAGTTCCTGAAGAACTTGTAAATTTAATGGCATTGGAAAGAAGGTTGATAATAACCTCTTTGATTTTTGTCGGATCCCCTTTAAGTGGTTGTTCAAGTTCAGGATCAATGAAACATCCAAGGTCAATATGTTTTTCACTTGCACGAACACCGTAAACTTCAACAGCACTCTCAAACTCTTCGATAGGATTAAAGATAATATCTTCAATTTCAAGTTTGTTTGACTCAATTTTGGAAAGGTCAAGAATGTTATTGATAATTTCAAGAAGGTTTTCTGAAGATTTTTCAATAATCTCGACAAACTCTGCCTGTTCTTCTTGTAAACCTGTATCTTTGAGAAGTTCGGTAAAACCGACAATACCATTGAGCGGTGTACGAATTTCGTGTGACATATTTGCAAGGAACATCGATTTGGCTTCAGAAGCTTCCTGTGCTGCCTCTTTATCCAGTTTTGTCTGCTCAATAATTCTCTCGAGGAGTTTATAGGCTTCTGCCGTACCTTTTGCAGTATGGAGGTTGATATTAATTGCCGAGTCATCCTCATTTGTATCTTCTGCAACTTTTGTTAAAACATCTTCAAGGTTACGGATATTTTTTGCAATTTCATTTGAGAGTAAGAAACCAAGAATTGCTAAGACGATAGAGATAAACCAGATGGCAAATGCTGCTGCAAGAAATTGGATTGCCTCTTCTTTTACACTTACAGCTCTTTTATCCATCATATCTAAAACAATATTTTCAGCTTCGGAGAGTAGATTTGATTTTTCAGAGAGCATTGCAAACCAGATGGCAGAGTTCTCTTGATATTCACCTTTTGGTGCCGAAGTTAGAATTTTTGCACGTTCATTGTTGATGTCGGCAAAAAGTTCCTGTGTATCTTCATTTTTAAAGATAGCATCAAGTTTTTCTACAAGTTTTTTGTCTTGAAGTGTATCGTAACTGATGGCATCGGCTTTTGCAATTAAAGAGATCCATCTATTAATTCCTTTTTCATCCAGTTTGGCAGAATCAGCAATTGTAAAAGAGATATAATCTCTCTCATCTGCCGTTGCTGCATTTGTACGTACCAAAGAGATATACTCTCTTGCAAATTCATTAATAAGCGGATCCATCTGTTGGTAAGTGATCTCTTCAAGCTCTTTGATACCAATTTTTTCTGCTGCTCCATAGATGCGTTCATAAATATCATCAAAACTGCTTTTTCCCTCATCTACAAGTTTTCTTGTCTTTTTGATCTCTTGCAGTGCAGCTTCAAAGTTTGCTATTCTGGCTTTTTCAACAGCTGAATAGTGATGCAGTTCAATCTGTTTTTTGATATCTTGAAGATAGAGCTTCTCTTTTTTGTCAACAATTTTTCTCTGTTTTTTAAGAGATTTGAGTGTATTTTGTGAAGCATGCCCAAGATACATTACAGTCATCCCTCTTTCACGAGAGATATTACTTATGAGGTCATTAAGCTCTTTATTGACAGTAAGTCTTTCTTTTAGGGTTTGTGCTGCTTTATAGTTTTCATACGAGTTATATACAAAATAACTCGTAATGGAGAGAAGAATGATAATCGGAAAAAGACTGATAAGTCTTAATCTGTTTTTTAAGCCCAGTTGCATATTTTACGCTCCCTTTTGTGATATCTGTTCAAGCAATCCATTTATTTTTTTTACTGCTTGAGCCATTTGCTCTTTATTATTGGAATCAATAAGTGTTTCAAGTTCATCGGAGAAGAGGTGAAATCTCATATTGTCACTCATACCTTTGAATTTCAGAGCTTCATGTTTCGCATTATCTACATCATTGTTATTAATTGCCATATCTATTTTTTGAAGAATCTGTTTGCTCTCGATAAGGAAATCATCAAAAAGTTCATTAAAACTCTCTTCATCAATACCTATCTCCTGAGCAGCTTTTGATTTGGAAAAGTTTATCTCCTCTTCTATTTTATGAATTTCTTCTGAATGTGTTTCTTCTGTTTCATTTTGAAAAAGTATATTCTCCTCTTGGAGCTTTTCTGATGTACTCTCTTTTGGTTCATCCTCTTTGAGTGTCAAATCCAAGAACTCATCATCTGCAAGTTCTGGTAGTTCGATTTTTTCTGGAACATCTTCATCTTTAATCTCAGTAGAATACTCTTCTTCTGGAATTTCTAAAGAGATCTCCGGTTTTTCTTCAGGAGTTATGAAGTCGTTTTGTTTTGGAGTTGTCAACTCTATTGGTGTATTGTTTTGAGGTGTTGTATTTTCAATAGGTTCTCCTGCAAGTTTAGCAATAACTTTATAGAAAGTGTTAAGATTGTCATGGATAGTATCCATGTCTGTAGTTGCACTGACAGCAGAGAGAAGTTCATGCGCATCTTCAATACGTAAATTTGCCGCAACACCTTTGAGTTTATGAGAGAGGATCTTGACGTTATCCACATCACCCTCATTTATAGATTTATAGATCTCTGGTTTAAACTCTTTTGCCTGCATAATAAAGTCTTGTATAAACTCTTCTATAAGATCAAGAGGAAGACCAAGCTCTTTGGAAGCAATATGTGGATCGTAGATATAGTCATTGCTCCACTCATCTTTTTGAGGTGCTTCTTGTTCTACTATTATTTTTGTCTCTTCAATAGTTTGCGGTTTCTCTTCTTTTGGAATAGAGATTTCAGGTACTGGTTCCTCTTCAAAAACATCCAAAGAGAAATCTTCAATATCAATTTTTTCTTCTTGTATAGGTGTTGGCGTTGCAGCAGGTGTCGGCGTTGCTGCAGGTGTCGGTGGAACTATAGGCTCATGAATATCTAAAAAGTCCTCTTCAAAGGATGGCTCATCAATTAGTATCTCTTTTATTTCTGGAGTTTCTATTGGTGGTGTTACAGGAGGTACTTGTTGTGGAGTTACAGTGGTTTGAGTTTCAAAAACTTTACTCTCTTGTGGCTCAACTTTTGGTAACTCTTGTGCTGCAATATCTGCTGAAAGATGTGCGTTTTCATTCTGTGAAAGTGGACGCAGATTATTTAAATGGATAATATATGCTGGTGCAGAAGGGTTGTCAACCAAAAAAAGCGTAGATATGGAGAGTGTTGCTTTTAATGTTTTTGAGTTGGTGTTTATCAATACTTTTGACTCTTCAGAAGCGTCAGCATAGTTGATAAAATCTATCCAGTGTACATGTTTGAAATTATGTATATGACCCGGTGTTTTGACAAATAGATCTGCAACATCTGCTACTTCGGCTTTAAGCTCAGCAAGAGAGTTAAATCCTAAGATTTTTAAATCTTTTTCATCAATTCCTAAAAACTCTTTTTGAAAATTATAAATTAACATATTTTTACCTTCTTAATCTTCTGCTTCAAGCATTTTTTTGTACGTCTCTTCATTCTCTTGGATATCTTTTCTCGAAGCTGCTTTGCTTGCTGCTATATATCCGATAATATTATTCTCTTTATCTCTTGCAGGAAGCATTTCGATATCTATCCAGTAATATTTTCCGTCTTTTCGTAAGTTTTTAATAAATCCGTTCCATGCCTGACCGCTTTGAATCGTACTCCACATCTTTTCAAATACTGCTTTTGGCATATCTGGATGCCTTACAATATTATGTGGTTTACCAACGAGCTCTTCAACACTGTAACCTGAAACTTGGCAAAATGCCTTATTTACATAGGTAATAATGCCTTGTAAATCTGTTTGACTGATAATGGCTGAACCATCAAAAAAATACTCTTCATCAGTAGGTGTTACTTTTTCCATTAAAAACCCTTGAAATAACTAAGATTGTCACAAATATATCATAAAGGAGTGAAAAAAAAACTTATTTGTAAAAGTTTTTGATGGTTTTTGCATCATTTTTGCTTAAAACTGTACTAATCTCCTCAATACTAAGCTTTTTTAAAGTTTCAAAAGTTCCAAAGTGATTGAGTAATTTTTGAATTTTTGCAGAAGAAATGCCATGTAAACTTAAGAGCTTGCTCTCCTGATCAAGTTTGAGTTTTGTTTTTTTATGAAAAGTGATAGCAGATCGGTGTGCTTCATCTCGTAATCTTTGTATCCACTGGAGTCGTTTGTCACTCTCTTTGAGTCGAAAGATATCCTCTTTTGTATAGATAATATCTTTTGCTTTTCCTTTTGCCCGATGTGCTTTTGCATCAACTTTCTCTTTCGATATAGCGATAACATCAAGATTTATTCCGTTGGACTCTAAAATGTCCAATGCAAGTTTCAGCAGAGTAGCTCCACCGTCAAGTATCCAGAGATCAGGTGGCGAACTCTTTGAAAAGCTCTCTACACGACGGGAGAGTGTCTCTTTCATCTGTCCATACTCATCTTTTGCCTGAAGATGATAGGTTCTGTAGGATTTTTTGTCAAATTTGCCATTTTCATAGACAACCATGGCTCCTACTGTAGCAACTCCGCTTATATGAGAGTTGTCAAAAATTTCTACTCTGTTTGGAGTTTTTGTCAACAGGCAGAGCTCTTTTATCTCCTGCAGCAGTTCTTCTTCTTTACTCTTTGGCTCTTTTTTGAGTAATTCTTTGGCATTGAGTAGGGCAAGTTTTACAAGGTCATGCTTTTTGCCTCTTTTTGGAATGAGAAGTGATGCTTTTTTGCCAAATACTTTACTGAGATATTCTTCTATTAGTGTACGATCAGCAAAATCTTCGGCAAGAAGAATAGGTGCAACAATAGGAGGTTTTTGATCTTTGTAAAAATCAAGAAGTGCACGGGAGTAGATCTCATTGTGATCAAATCCCTCATTGAGTCTTATAATATCATGTGAGGAGGAGATAATCTTGCCGTAACGCATGAAAATACGGACAATAACAGCTCGATCTTCTTCTTTGTGAAGTGCAAAAATATCAAAATTTTCACTGCTTGCGAAATCAATTTCACTCTTAATCTCGGACCGGCTGATCTTCTCAATACGATCACGCAGTTCTGCTGCCTCTTCAAAACGGAGTTCTTCTGCATAAAATTCCATTCTCTTTTCAAGCTTTGCAATAAGAAGTTTTTTATTTTTAATAAGCTGTATGGCTTCTTCTACCTCTTTTTGATAGCGCTCTTTTGAGATCGGCAGTTCACAGGGACCGAGACATTTTCCTATCTGATGGTAGAGACAGAGTTTTTTTGACTTGAGTGAACCCTTTTTTTGAACAAGTTGTACAAGTTCATAGAGTGAGTTGAGAATATCTCTTGCTCCGATGCTGTAGGGACCAAAGTACTCTATATCTTTATCTTCAATTACTTTACGGGTAATTTCAAAACGGGGATATTTCTGTGTTTTGTCAATATAAATATAGGGATAGGTCTTGTCGTCACGCAGTAAAATATTATATTTTGGATTGAGCTGTTTTATAAGCGAATTTTCAAGAATCAATGCATCATGTTCACTGTTTACAACAATATAGTTGAGACTCTCTGTCTGCTTGAGCATAGTGACAATTCTCTGTGAAAGATTTTGGTTTGGTCGTAGTTTCGGGGTAAAAAGCCAGTAACTTTTTACTCTGTTTGCCAAATTTTTGGCTTTTCCGATGTAGAGGAGTCGCCCCTCTTTGTCAAAATATTGATAGATACCCGGTGATGAGGGAAGTTGTTGTATAGTCTCTTTAAGATTCATTATGCTCTTTTATAATATTTTGAATAGATAAAAAGATATCTTTCAGTGTCGGATCTGTGCTTGTAATCTCAAATGCTCCTGTAGAGCGCTCTTTATAGTGAGGAATGCTCTCTTTTACTTTTTGCTCTTCTTTTTGAAGAAGAGTCGGTGTATGGGTAACAAAAGCTTTTATATCTTCAATATTAAGACTTTGGCACTCTTTTGGTTTGACATACTTTAAAGCACTTTTAATACTTTGTATATTATTATCAAACTCTTGTTTGGCACCGGGGTGATTGAGTACAAAAAAGAGTGTGTTATTTTTGATGTATGCAAATTTAATCATCTTTTGAAGCGGTTTAGAGAATGTACGACGAATCGTGTCAATACACGTAAAGTGCGATAATTTAGAGAATTGAGGTCGATTTTGGAGAGAATTAAGAATATCACAGGCATTTTTCATGTGATAATTATAACAAGCTTTTTATTAAGTTTGAGTGCCTGTGGATATAAGGCACCCCCATATTATGAGAAGGAAGTCCCAAAAGGTGATAAAAATGTTGAATTTCACTATAAAAACAAAACTTTTGAAAATAATGCAAGCAAAGGAAGTTGTAACTGATGTTTCATTATGATGTAATTATTGTCGGTGCAGGTGTTGCCGGTTTGTATGCGGCTATGAATCTTCCTTCGGATAAAAAAGTACTGCTTATAAATAAACGCCAGACTTTTAAATGTAATACATTCTATGCGCAGGGTGGTGTTGCTCTTGCACGTGACAGAGCCGATATTCCTTTACATATCGCCGATACACTGGCTGCAGGTGACGGTTTATGCGATAAAGAGGCTGTAGAGCTTTTAAGCAAGCATTCCCGAGAGGCTATTGATGATCTGATTCAAAACGGCTTTGCTTTTGACAGAGATGCAGAGGGTAATCTCCTCTATACAAAAGAGGCTGCACACTCCTGTGAACGCATTTTACATGCGGGAGGCGATGCAACAGGACGCTATCTGCACTACTTTTTACTACAGCAAAACAGACATGCAATGCTCTCAGATGCTCGGGTTGTTGATCTGCTTATAGAGGATGGAGAGTGTTTTGGTGTTACCGTACTTGAAAACAGAAAGAGCTATAACCTCTATGCAAAAGATGTCATTATTGCAAGCGGCGGGGTAGGCTCTTTGTATGAGTATCATACAAATGCTCCCTGTATCAGTGCCGATATTCAGGGACTCTGTATTATGAAGGGTATAGCACTGGATCGTATGGAGATGCTGCAGTTTCATCCCACTGTTTTTGTCAACTCTGGAGGAGCACAAAAGATGCTTCTTACAGAGGCGCTTCGCGGAGAGGGTGCAACGATTGAAGATGAAAACGGCAAGCGCTTTTTATTTGATTATGATGAACGTGGAGAGCTTGCTTCTCGTGATATTGTCTCAAAATCGATCTATAAATATAAAAAGAAGACCGGTTTGGAAGTCTATTTGAATCTCTCTAATTTTGATGTAGAGTATTTTGCTCACAGATTTCCAAATATTTATAAAAATCTTCGTATTTTCGGTTATGATGTTCCAAATGCAAGAGTACCTATCTCTCCTGCTTTTCATTATGCTATAGGTGGAATACGTACGGATCTGCATGCAAGAGTCCCTAGTGTAAAAAATCTTTATGCTATCGGTGAAGTGGCTTCAACACGAGTACATGGTGCAAACAGACTTGCATCCAACTCTCTTTTGGAAGGACTTGTCTTTGCAAAAATAGCAGTCGATGCTATTCTTGATGATCAAAAAGAGAAAAAATTCAGGGAATTTCCTGTCAGTGATGCAGTTATGAGTTTTAAAGAGGATAAGGTCAAAAAGAATCAACTCCGTTATATTATGTGGGAAAATGTATCTATCATACGGACAAAAAGCGGATTAAATGATGCTTTGGAGACAATTAATGCTCTTTTAAAAGAAAAAATTGGTAAACTATTAGAATTTCGTTTACTTACAGCGCGGGAGATAGTTGAATCTGCGTTAAACAGAAGTGAATCCATCGGGGTTCATACAATACAAGAGGAGAAATAATGGAACACGCTTCAGTAGCTGAAGGTGCAGCACAGGCAGCACAGCATGCGGTAATGGATGTAAATCTTGCCACAACATGGGTAGGATGGTTGAGTTTAGCAGTATTTGTAGTAGCATATTACTTTATTGCAACAGAAGAGAAATATGAGGTAAACAAGGCAAAACCTGCACTTTTTGCCGGTACATTTATGTTTATGTTAGTAGGGATCTATTTTGCGCTTAACGGAATGAATCCCGATCCGCTCCATGATGAGTTGGAGCATCTCATTTTAGAGATTGCAGAGATCTTCTTCTTCTTGCTTGTAGCTATGACGTATATTGAGACACTTATCGAGCGTGGTGTATTTGATCTGATGAAGTATAAGCTTGTATCCAAAGGCTATAGCTATAAAAAACTCTTTTGGCTTACCGGTCTTTTGGCATTTTTTATCTCTCCTGTAGCAGACAACTTAACGACTGCACTTATTCTTTCAACAGTTCTTTTTACTATTGACAAGAAAAATATGGCGTTCCTTGTTCCGGGTGCTATCAACATTGTTGTTGCCGCAAATGCCGGTGGTGCTTGGTCTCCGTTTGGGGATATTACAACGCTTATGGCGTGGACAGCAGGAAAAGGTGCATTTGTTGATTTTCTTTATCTCTTCCCTGCATCTTTCTTAGGTTGGTTTATTACAGCCTTTTTACTCTCAATGTCAGTGCCTTCTGGTGAGCCTGCTTTTGATGTGACAACTGAGAAAAAACCTGTTGTTCAAGATGGTGGTATGGGAGTTGTTTATCTTGGTGTCGGTACGATTGTTATCGCTGTTCTTGGTCACCAATTCTTCCATTTCCCTGCAATGTGGGGTATGATGTTTGGTTTGGCACTCTTGAAACTCTACTCTGTACATCTTGAAAAAAGCAAACAACACTCATTTGATATCTATGTCAATATGCAAAAAGTTGAAAATGATACACTTCTTTTCTTCTTTGGTATCTTATCGGCTGTTGGTGCACTTCACTTTTTAGGTTTCTTGGAGTACATTCACGATCTTTACGGAATGATAGGCTCAACTGCTGCCAATGTCGGTGTAGGTTTCCTCTCAGCTGTAGTCGATAATGTTCCTGTAATGAGTGCTATTTTAAAATCATCTCCTGAAATGGGAATTGATCAATGGATGCTTGTTACTATGACAGCGGGTGTCGGTGGAAGTCTTATCTCTTTTGGTTCTGCTGCAGGTGTCGGTGTTATGGGTCGTCTTCGTGGTATCTATACATTTGGAAGCCATATGAAACATGCTTGGACTATTTTGGTAGGTTATATCGTATCTATTATTATCTGGTACGTTCAGTTTGAAATTATGGGGCTCTATTAAAAAGCTTTTGTAACTGCTTCTCTTATGAGTTCGGATTTAAATTCCGAACTCACTTTTTTTTAACAAATGAAATCTTAATCTACTTTTTGCTATTCTTTCACACTTACTTATAATTAATTAAAAGACATAAAAGGCAT
>Ga0256843_1002582_pt1 | contig 13117 bp, 14 predicted proteins | sample AlvinellametaG_FD_191572 | JGI IMG/M metagenome (GOLD analysis project Ga0256843, IMG submission 191572) | Pompeii worm associated microbial communities from hydrothermal vent at the East Pacific Rise, Pacific Ocean - Alvinella | ecosystem: Host-associated > Annelida > Integument > Unclassified ... | reverse complement strand
TTCAATCTTGCCATTATTTTCTGACACCAATATTGCAAATGGATTTTTTGCTATAAATTCTTCTATAATCTTTTCATCTGTAATTTTAAATGCTTTTGGTGAATACAATTTATTTATCCTTTCATATTATTAGAGGACATTATATCCCCCACAGCCTTAAAAACATCATTAGCAGGACACACAATATATCATACTAAAATACAAAAAACAATAAAAAATGTCAATTTGAAATATTTTAAAACAGTTTTAGTGATTTTGAAGTATAATTATAAAAATAACCAATGTCCTTTTTGACCTAAAATAGCCATTATTTGGACATTTTGTCCTCTAATTGTTTATATAGGGCAATAGAGGACAAAATGTCTTTTTAATTATGAAGGAGAAATCATGAAACCAAAAAGAAAATTATTAGATATTGTACGAGATAAGATACGATTTAAACATTATAGTATAAAAACAGAACACTCTTATATTGGGTGGATAAAACGGTATATCTTTTTTCATAATAAACGACATCCTAAAGATATGGGAAAAATAGAGATAGAACAGTTTTTAACTTGGTTAGCTGTGGAGCAAAAAGTCTCTCCTGCTACTCAAAATCAAGCTTTTTCTGCTATTTTATTTCTTTATAAAGAGGTGCTAGGTGTAGATATGAGTAGTTGGAATATACAAGCCCTAAGAGCTAAAGAGAGAAAACATATACCTGTAGTTTTAACTAAAGATGAGGTTCAAAAGGTTATAGATAATTTAGATGGAGTCTATCAGCTTATTGTCTCTATGATGTATGGGTGTGGATTGAGAATGCAAGAGGCTCTTAATTTGCGTATCAAAGATATTGACTTTGGATTTGACAAAGTTTATATTTGGGATAGTAAAAGTCTTAAAGATAGAACCCTGCCACTTCCTCAAAAACTAAAAGATAGACTCAAAGTTCAAGTATCAATGGTTGAAGAGTTACACAAAAAAGATATAGCAGATGGTTACGGAACCGTTTATATGCGTTTGAGCGAAAATACCCCAATGCCAAATTTGAGACCAAATGGCAGTTTCTGTTTCCTATGAGAAATGTCTCTAAAGACCCTAGAAGTGAGATGATACGCAGACATCATATTCATGAAAAGACTTTAGGACGCAATATCAAAAAAGCATCTCAAAAAGCTAATATCCATAAATGCGTTACTTCTCATATTTTTAGACACTCTTACGCTACACATCTGCTTCAAAATGGTATAGATTTGCGTTCTATTCAAGAGCTGTTGGGACATAAGTCGGTAGAGACTACTATGATTTATACTCATGTGGTAGCTGAAATGAATAAGAGTAGGGTTGTGAGTCCTTTGGATTTTTAACTCCTCCAAACCTTATCTATTTGGCTTGATTAGTGTTATGTATCAAAAAAATTTCAAATAGATTAATATGCTATAATCTTATAATAAATTCATATAGGCAAAAAAATGAAGAAAATAATATACGGTATCAGCAACTACAAAATGGCAAGAGAAGATAACTATCTCTATATCGACAAAACCCCTTTTATAGAAAAGTTAGAGAATCTAAATGAAAAATATCTAATTTTTCTAAGACCCCGAAGATTTGGAAAGTCTCTATTTCTCTCTACTTTACAATACTATTATGATGAAAATTCAGCCAACGAGTTTGATGAGTTATTTGGAGATAAAAAGGTTTCTAATCAAAATATTCTTTATACTCTTTAATTGTTGGTAAATTATAGAGATCAAGTTTCTGTAATCTTTCAAAATATTTATATTTTATATTGCAAATCTCAAGAGACTCTTGAAACATATGGTCACTAAAGTGATTATAGTAAACCCCATAAGTTCTATCATCAAAATTTATAAAATAAACATAATTACACGCATCCAATGACTCTATATCATTGATAAGTCTAATCTCCTCTTCTGCTTCACTGATATATTGAATCAGACTATCACAAGTTTGCATAATAGAGTCTGGAATATCTACAGTTAATTGAGATATAGGTTTACTCAGAGCATCTAAATATATTTTTGTTTCATATTCATTAAAAAATATCGTTTTACAGAGAGCTTTTTGAAATTCATCCATATCCAATAGCTTCAAATTTTTAAAAATATTGATACCATTATCCAATGGAGAACCATCCCAATTATAATATTGAGCTATTTTGAGTTCATTATCTTTTTGAACTACTAACATCATACTTGTACCCATAATTATCTCCCTATATTTTAAAATATTATTTTTTGTGTTAAAATTATATTCTTTAATACTTATAAGAGGTATTAAAAGGTATTTAAAGCTTGATAAAATCAAATCTATCCCAAAGCTTAGAAGTTTTCTTTTGATTGGGTCAAAAGATGGAGTGGAGTTTTACCCCATCTTTTGACAATAAAAGATTACGAACGCTTTGATGCTCGTTGACACTCTTTGACAAAATGAATAGCATTTTCTACGGGTACATCGGGCAAGATTCCGTGACCAAGATTAAAAATGTGTCGCCCTTCTCTCATGGTCTTCGCCAAAGACTCGACACACTCCGTGGTTGCCTCTTTACTGTAGAGTCGGCAGGGTTCCATGTTGCCTTGGAGGACATATTTATCTCCTAGTTTCTCTTTTGCCAGTGCCATGGGGGTTCCCCAATCAACACCAAAAACATCGAAATTCCCATAGACTAGATCCTGCTCGATAAACGATGCTACTCCTTTAGGGAACATAATAATGGGGGTATCAGGATATTTGGCTTTGAGGTGATCGGCAATCTCTACCATGTATTTCCAGCTAAACTCATCGTATTTGCTTGGCTCAATCGCTGTTGCCCAGCTGTCAAAGATCTGTACCACATCGATACCCGATTCAATCTGCTTCTCCATGTAGTACTTGACCACTTCGGTTACTTTAGCTAAGATATTGTGCAGTAGTTCAGGATTGGAGTACATCATCTTTTTACAGATATTATAGGTCTTGGTTCCCTGCCCTTCGATCATATACGTTGCCAATGTCCATGGTGCACCACAAAAACCAATCAGTGCTTTCTCATCACCACGCTCATCAAGCTCTTTTCGGAGCAGTTTGATCGTATCGTAGACGTAGGTTAACTTGTTGGCTGCCTCTTCGCCACCGATAAGACGATCAAGATCCTCTTGTGTTTTGATGGGATCATTAAACTTAGGGCCAAATCCTTTGATAAACTCTAGATCCATTCCCATCTCATCAGGGATTACTAAAATATCCGAAAATAAAATAGCCGCATCCACCCCTACAATATCCAAAGGCTGAATGGTCACCTCGGCAGCTTTTTGAGGATCATGACAGAGATTCAAGAAGTTACCTGCCTTGGCACGTACCTCCATGTATTCGGGCAAATATCGCCCTGCTTGTCTCATCATCCATACGGGGGTATAAGGTGTCTCTTTACCAAGACACGCATCCACAAAAATTTTACTCATTAATGTCCTACCTTACTTAAAAAGAATAATCCCACTGCCAACGAAGCGATCGAGAGTGCAAAATAGAGCATCTCTATAGGCGTGGTAAAGCTCGTGTGTAATACCCTCTGAAAAAAGTTGACCACCAGCACCATAACAATTACTTTGGCAATTTTATCTTTGAGTTGATCAAGTGAAGAGATTGCTAAAATCTGTCCATGTGACTCCGCTTCATCGATATGCGAAATAAAGAGCTCATAAATACCAAAGGCAAAAATAAACATCACCACCGCAATCAGATAGAGATCCACTGCCCCAATAATCGATGCCACGATATTCTCATGAAATCCTTCAGGGTGAGGATGAGCCAACAATCCATGATAGGCATATCCTGCTACTGCGGCAATATCAAACGATGCTACCACAAAAAGAATTACTGCTCCAACCAAACCAAACACCACTGCTAAGATCACAATAAATCGACTTCGCCAGATGGTTCCTTCAAAGAGGCTCTCTAAAAGACCTATCTCCTCTTTACTTTTTATTTTTTTTACTACTTTTGTCTCTTCAGACATCTACTACTCCTCTAATTTTATCCATTTTTGTGCAATACGTACCGCATTGGTCGCTGCACCCACACGTACCTGATCAGCAACCCCCCACAGATGCAAGATATTGTCATCAAAGAGGTCTTTACGAATACGCCCTACATAGGTCTCATCGGTATCGGTTGCAATCTTTGGCATGGGGTAGATACCATGTTCTAGATCATCCATTACCACCACATTCTCAAAGTTTTCAAGAGCTTGACGCGCCTCCTCTACGGAGACATTAACCCCCTCTTCAAAAGTAATGGTAATTGACTCCGAATGCGAACGCAACACAGGCACTCGAACACAAGTTGCAGAGACCGCGAAGTTGGAGTGCATGATCTTGTTGGTCTCATTGACCATCTTCATCTCCTCTTTGGTGTATCCATTGGGCTGAGGTGCATCGATATGGGGAATAACATTGAGTGCAATCTGATGGGCAAATGCTTCAACTTTACTCTCATCGAGTTTAAAGGCAAAGAAGTCTTGCATCTGACGCACCAACTCTTCCATTCCTGCTTTTCCTGCTCCTGACGTGGCTTGATAGGTACTCACATCTACCCGTTTAATCCCCCAAAGGTCATGCAAGGGTTTGAGTAACTGTACCATTTGAATGGTCGAACAGTTAGGATTAGCAATAATCCCTGTCTCCTCCCAACGCACAATATCCTCAGGGTTGACCTCAGGTACCACCAAAGGTACCTCGTCCATCATCCGAAAGTGTGACGTATTGTCAATCACTACCGCACCCGATTCTACTGCATACTTTGCGTAACGTGCCGAGATACTCCCACCTGCCGAGAAAAAAGCAATATCAATATCACGCCCAATAAAGACCTCTTCAGTAAGCTCTTCGATACGATACTGCTTCTCATTAAACTCAATAATCTGACCCGCAGAGTTCGCACTCGCCAAAGGAAGCAGATCTCCCACAGGAAACTGCACCTCCTCTAAAACCCTAAAAAGCTCTTCACCAACAGCGCCACTTGCACCAACAACAGCCACATTATACTGCTTCAAATCTATCCTTTGTGTTAAGGGTTACCCCCATTTATTATTTGTTGTTATTTTAACCAAAGAGCTGTGAGGATTGGCTTTTATCCGTGGGTTTAAAAAGTTTTGAGACAAAAGTGGCGGGTTTGGTAATCCTAAAAATCAGCACAAAAGATATAAAAACAAAAAACACTCACTCCATACAAACCTAATTTTTGCTAGAGTTTTAAAAATTTAACGATAAATTGATGAAGTTGTGTCATAAAGATAAGATTACCTTTATTGGCTCCTCTCTGGTGGGAGACCAAGCCACAAACTACTTAGAGTTATCGCTTCAAAAAATCCCTCGATCGTGATAAGCGTATCTCGATTCGTCGACGCTCTTTGTTGCTACCGCGTTGCATGGAGGCGATGTTACCTGTTTCATCGATGAATTGTCCTGCACTGTAGGGGCGAATGATCTTTATGTTACTTTTGCCCAAAAGATAGGGCTTGAGAAACTCGACGACCGAGACGGCTCGTTTCATACCAAGTTCCAAATTAGAAGAAGCAGGAATCTGATCAATATCGCACCCCTCAATCAAACAGGCATGCAGATCCCGATCAAAGCTTGCTCCTCGACTTGCTCCCGAGAAGGGTTGAGCATCGGTATAACCATAGACCTCGACAATATCGCATTTATGCTCTTTAGAGAAACGTTTTATCTTCTCTACGACCGAGGCTAACTGCGATTGAAAGGTAGCATTGAGTGATGCGGAACTGCTCTTAAAAGAGTATCCATGTGCCTCATCAAGAACAATCAGCGGGGGTTGTTGATGCTCTTTGAGCTTTGCAAGGTAGAGTGAGGTGATAATAAAGAGCAGAATCATTACAATCATCAGCACAATAAAGATCTCACTCTGCATGGTGGTGTTTTCGCGTCGACTCATGCTAACTCTCTCGCTTAAGTTTACTTAAAAACTCATCAATTTCACCCATGACCTTGGAGGCACTCGGAATACTTTTGGCAACATGAGCAAACTCATCGATCACCTTTTGACTCTGTTCCGTCAGGTTCTCAAGGGCAGATTCGGAATGGTTGGAAAATTTTTTCATGGATCGTAAGTGTCGATCCCACTCTTTGGCAATCTGACTCATTTGACTTAATCCCGTATCAAAGGTATCGATTGATTTTCTAAAGACCCGATTGGCATCCTCAAGGCTGTGCTCAAAGTTCTTTTCGATTAACTGAAGTTCTCGCTCCATCTGCTCATGCAACTGTGCAAAACGTTTAGAGAGCTCCTCAATATCATGATATGCCCCTTGGGCTACGGTATTAACCGTCGTCTCAAGCTGTGCGGAAGCGTTTGCAAGCTGGGATGAACTTTGTTCCATATTCTTGACCCATTGCAGGCTACTCTGCTCGATCAAACGTGCAGAGCGTTCCACCTTTTGCGAGAGAAGCTCTAAGGCATTGTTACTCTGTTCACTCGCTTCGAGCTTGAACCGATAACGATCCCGCTCCATCTCTTTGCCAAATGCCCAACCAATAATACTAGTAATCAGTGCCGAGCCAATGGGTGCAATAATATCATCAATATGCTCAATCATCTCTGCCCCACCATATTTTGAGGTCATAATCAATGCCACTGAGGTACCAATGAGCGTATGCAGATATCCCATCGTTGCTACACGATTGCCCACTTCGATATTATCATCATGCTCTTTAAGAATGGCAAAGAAGCCCACCACCACCAAAATCAACATGTGCTGAATCCCAATGGCTAAAAAGAGTATATCTACATAATGCTCAATAAATCCTACCCCCACATAGAGCCCCAACATCAATACGACCGCCACAAAAAAACCAAACCACCAGATTACACTAAATAACAATCGAATCACATCTTCTCCTTTAATAATCTCTCTACCGCTTCAAATTTTTGCTCTGAGAGAAGTTTGTAAACAGGTCGACTATCAAAAAGTCGCTCCATGCGTATCTTGTCCATAAGACGAAGATAATCAATCACCCGATTCAATAACGTTACATCCAAGAGATAACGCTCCTCAACTCTATGCTCTATTGGCACTCCAAAAGTGATTGCAAAATTATAAAAAATCTCCAAAGGCTCTAGATGATCAAGTTGATGAAAACAGATCTCTGGCAGATAGTGAACTCCAACTTGAGCAAAAAGATCCAAAAGCAGGCTCTTAGAGAGAGTGGGAAAATCACTATGCAGTTGATGATCTTGAGGAGGAATACGATCAGGTAGATAACCATAAAATGGCTCTTTGGTACTTTTAGTTGCAAGATAGGGATAGGGGACACGATGGGCATCCCCATATTTGATTCGATTAAACTTCTCATGAAATAAGCGTTTTACACGCTTTTTTAAATGGTTAATATTCATCTTAATCTCAAGATAAGCAAATCATTATCAAAAAACAATCAGATCAAAAAACAAAAGGGCTCTCCCCTACTGCTCCTCGACCATCTCGTCATTAACCACATCAGGCTCTTCTGCCTCCTCTTTGGGACACTTTGCCATGCTGACTACGATATCTTTTTTCTCTACATTCACCACCTTAACCCCAGAGGTGTTGCGTCCTGCTTTACGGATGCTCTGCATATCGACACGGATCATCTTTCCAATACTGGTTAGACACATCAGATCTTTATCATCTTCAACCAATACCACACCAACCACATCGCCTGTTTTAGGGCTTAATTTCATCGAAATTACCCCTTTACCCGCACGGCTCTGCTCTCGGTACTCTGAAGCGGTGGTACGTTTTCCGATCCCTTTTTCGCTGAGCATCAAGAGTTCGGACTCCTCATTGGCGATGGTGGTTGCTCCACAGACAAAATCTCCTTCGATTTTAAACTTAATCGCAGTCACCCCACGAGCAACCCGTCCAATCTCTCGGGCATCTTCAACCTTAAAGCGAATACATTGCCCTTTTTTGGTCACCACAAAAAGCCATTTGGTCTCAGGCATAACAATCTTTGCGGTTACAATGCTGTCATCTTCATCTAGATTAATGGCACGCACCCCATTGGTACGAATGTTGGAATACTCTTTAAGATTGGTGCGTTTAACAATACCATTAGCCGTAAAGAAGACCAATCCTTTATCTTCATTAAAGTCTGTGGTTGGAATAATGGACATAATCTTCTCATCTTGACGCAGACTAATAAGATTGACCACTGCTTTCCCTTTGGCCGTACGACTCCCTTCAGGAATACGGTAAACTTTGAGCCAATAGAGTTGCCCCATATCCGTAACAAACATCAATGTATCATGAGTACTCGAGATAAAGAACTGTTCAATAAAGTCATCATCATGGGTCGTTACGGCAATCTTCCCTTTACCCCCACGTTTTTGTTTTTCGTACTGCTTTACAGGCACCCGTTTAATGTAACCTCGGTGTGTAATGGTAACCACCATGGGTTCATTAGGAATAAGATCTTCAATATCAATATCGTCATAATCATCTACAATCTCAGTACGTCGTTCACTCTGATAGTTCTGAGCAATCTCTTTGAGCTCATCAGCAATAATTCCGTTTAGTATCGCCTCACTTTTAAGAATTGACTCTAGGTAAGCAATCAGTTCATAGAGCTCTTTAAGTTCATTTTCGATCTTCTCTCGCTCAAGCCCTGTTAAACGTCGAAGTTTCATCTCTAAAATAGCATTGGCTTGAATCTCGGAGAGTGAAAAATTCTCCATCAATGCAGATCGTGCCTTCTCTGAATCCTCACTCTCTCGAATAATACGAATAACCGCATCAATATTATCTACCGCAATCTTGAGCCCCTCTAAAATATGGGCACGTGCTTTGGCTTTTTCGAGTTCAAAAATGGTACGACGGATAATAACCGTTTTTCGGTGACGCAAAAAGAGTTCAAGCAGTTCACGTAAAGTAAAGATTTTGGGTTCTTTATTGGCAATTGCCAACATAATAATCCCAAAGGTCACCTGCATCTGTGTACTCTTAAAAAGGTTATTAAGAATAATATCACTCATCGCATCCCGCTTGAGCTCAATTACTATTCGCATCCCTTCACGGTCGGACTCATCACGAATTTCAGAAATTCCTTCGATCTGCTTCTCTCGTACCAGCTGAGCGATATTCTCAATCAGGCGAGATTTATTAACCTGATAAGGAAGCTCATCCACCACAATCACCTCGCGATTTTTATTCTCCTCGATGTGGGTTTTAGCACGAACTTTGATCCGTCCTCGCCCTGTGGTGTAGGCATCGGTAATCCCTTTTTTACCAAAAATAATTCCCCCTGTTGGAAAGTCAGGTCCCTTAACTATATCTAGTAACTCAGCATCTTCACAATCGGGATTATCAATTAAAAGTAAGAGTGCCTCAATCAACTCATCCAATCGATGAGGAGGAATATTCGTCGCCATCCCTACTGCAATACCACTTGAACCATTCAAAAGAAGATTGGGCACACGCGAAGGCAACACATCGGGTTCACTCATGGAGTCATCGTAGTTGGGAATAAAATCAACGGTATCTTTTTCGATATCTCGAAGTAACTCCTCAGAGAGCTTGGTCATACGGGCTTCGGTATACCGCATCGCTGCAGCATTGTCTCCATCGACGGAACCAAAGTTCCCTTGACCATCAATCAGCGGAGCACGCAGGGAGAACTCTTGAGCCATCCGCACCAACGCATCATAAACCGAGTTGTCTCCATGTGGATGGTACTTACCGATTACATCCCCCACGATTCTGGCTGATTTTTTATAAGGGCTTCGGTGAGAGAGGTTTAACTCGTTCATCGCATAAAGTATCCTTCGATGAACAGGTTTTAACCCATCCCGTGCATCAGGCAAGGCACGCCCTACAATAACAGACATCGAGTAGTCTAGATACGACCCTCGCATGCTATCTTCTATCTTCACCTCTTTGATGTCTTGATTTTGCTCAAACAGATCGCTCATTAAATCCCTTTGTAATAATAAATAAATTCTGCGAATATTATAGCGAAAAGGTCTTAAGGATCTGGTGTTATCTTTTGTTAGAGAGGATTCACAATTTCTGTGATTTTAATAAGATTAAATCTAAAGATTTACATTGTAGATTTTAAAAAAATAGGAGATTAAATTAAAATGGCGGACAGTGAGAGATTCGAACTCTCGGTACCCTTACGAGTACGCATCCTTAGCAGGGATGTGGTTTCAGCCAGCTCACCCAACTGTCCATGTCTTTGTGGAGTGAGATTATAGGGAAAAAAAGCTTAAAAAAATATAAAATTAAACTTTTTTTTCACTTAATCTCTATTTTTTTACTCCAACGCATCGGCAACATTGATATACAACGGCATCAACTCCAACTGTGCATCAATTTTGTAGATCGCTTGATCAATTTGACGAATCTTAAGGGTGTTGGCAACAATCTCTGTATCAAGTGCGGTTTTGTCTCCCAACTCTTCCAACTCTTGTGTTGTCTCAAGCATCCGTTTATATGCGGCTTCATCCTCTTTTGCTAAAGCAATTTTTTTATCGATAATCTCTAAACGCTTCTGAATTAATTTAAAATGATTTAAAATACTCTTTTGTTTCTCTTCTTTTTGAACTCTAGCATTAAGATACTCCACCGTTGCATTTTGAATATCATAACCACTGTTTATATTCAGAGGTAAGCTCACCTTGAAACCATACGTATAATACTCACGATTGAGTCCACTACCTGTTGCTCCAAAAAGTGGATTGAGATCTTCATTGACATAACGTCCTGTAACAGAGACTTCGGGAAGATATTTGGTAAAGATCATGTATTTATTTTCTCGCTTCTCTTTAACCCTCAAGCTCTCTCGCTCCAACTCCAACTGTTCTGCAAGATAGCGATCTTTATCTATCATATCAAAATGAGGAAGCTTAACCTCTAAAGGGGAGCGATCACTCAAAAGAGAAAAGTCATTCTCCAATTTAGTAATAGTAAGATCCAGTTCCAATTTGGCAATGTTGTCTTGATTTCTCTTAAGTAGTGCCTGATCGTAAAGTGTACGATTGGTTAAACCTGCTTCATAACTCTCTTTTTGAATCTCAATCTCTAGATTATCATTAAGAATCATCAACCTAAACTTCTCTGCTTCATAGCGTGACTTCTGAAGATTATACAAGATTGTTAACGCCTGAGAGATCTCCTCTCGTCGTTGTAGTTCAACATCGATACTGTTACCCTCACCAACGGCTTTGGCATACTTAATCGCCGACCAGATACCCCCCATTTTAAAAATGGGTTGATCCACTGCAATCATAAACTGTCCTGTAGAGAGCGTATCTCCAAACTGTGTAGAGTAATCTTTGCTATACTGTAAGAGAATAGGATTGATCCATGAGTTCTCTAGCTCTTTACCCTGAAGATTCACCTGATCTTGTTGATATTGATGCAACTGCTGTTTATCTCGCGATAAGATATCCTCCAACTCTCCTGCTCCAAAGAGCGAAGAGAACATAAGACTAAATAGAAGAGAGAGCCTGCTCAAAACGCTTAAACCCTTCATCTATTTCATCAACAGTAATGGTCAAAGAGGGTAAAAATCGTACCGTATTACGCCCCGCAGGTAAAACGATAAGACGTGCCTCCATACTCTTTGCCAAAATTTGCTTCATGGTCTCATTATCTTTGGCGCGTAATCCTCGCATTAAACCTAGCCCTACCTCCTCTGTAAAGAGATGAGAATACTCTTTGGCTATCGCTTTGAGCTTCATGGTAAAGTATGCTGTGGTCTCTATCAGTTTCCCTGAAGATGCCAACTCACTTAGAACCTCTAAGACCGCCAATCCTGCTCGACTGCTTAGATAATTCCCTCCAAAAGTACTGCCATGGTCACCCGCAGAGAGGATATCTTTATGCTTGGTCATCACCGCACCAATGGGCACCCCTCCTCCAAGTCCTTTTGCCATGGTGATAATATCGGGCTCAATCTCATAGACATTACTTGCCAACATCTCTCCTGTACGATAGATACCTGTTTGAACCTCATCAACAATCAACAAAACCTCCTGCTCTTGTAGATGCTTAGCAAGCTTCTGAATCGCCTCTTTCTCAAAGGGTTGAACCCCTCCTTCTCCTTGAACCAATTCAATCATAACCGCTACCGTCTCATCATCCAAAGCATCATAAACCGCATCCAACCCTTCCACATAAGAAAAGCCTGCAGGATATGGCGAGAAGTTGGGAGTATGAAAACTCTCTTGTCCTGTGGCTTTGACCGTGGTAATAGTTCGCCCATGAAATGAGTGCTCAAGGGTAATGACCTTATAACGTTTTTTCTGAAATTGGGTCTCTCCATATTTTCGAGCAATCTTAATCGCCCCCTCATTGGCTTCGGCTCCTGAATTGGCAAAAAAGATCGCCCCATCATAGCCTGCTAAATTACAGATACGCTGAGCCAATTTGGCTTGTGGTTCAATAATCTGCAAGTTGGATATATGAATAATCTTTGCCACTTGATCCTGCAAAGCAGCAACCAGTGTGGGGTTGTTGTGCCCTACAGAGTTCACCGCAATTCCCGAAGCAAAATCAATATACTCTTGCCCTTTATCATCAAAAAGAGTCGACCCCTCTCCCCGCACAAAGTTGGTATAGTCTCGGTTATAGGTCTGTAGTCCATACTGCTTATCTAACGCTTCTAATGTCATTACTTTTGATCCCTTTTATTTTATATACTTTTTTTGCTGTCTTCATGGAGATGATTCCATGCCAATTTGCCACCACCTAAAAGATGAAAATGGAGATGATGAATCTCTTGTCCTCCATCATCTCCATTATTGGTAATCAGACGATATCCACTTTTATCTAAGCCTAAAAGTGTGGCAACCTCTTGAATAAATGGCGTAGCTTCTGCCATCAGCTCGGCACTTACTTCCTGAAAACAATCGACATGCTCTTTGGGAATAATCAAGATATGAACAGGGGCTTTGGGATAGAGATCATGAAAGGCGATAAAGTTTTCATTTTCTAGAACTTTATTACTAGGAATCTCTCCTGCAACGATCTTACAAAAAATACACATTAAAATTTCCTTTATTAAAAATTTTTGAAAGATTATATCACATTCAATCCCACTATTTAGTATATTTTTGCTAAAATCCCACAAAA
>Ga0256843_1002581_pt1 | contig 13117 bp, 13 predicted proteins | sample AlvinellametaG_FD_191572 | JGI IMG/M metagenome (GOLD analysis project Ga0256843, IMG submission 191572) | Pompeii worm associated microbial communities from hydrothermal vent at the East Pacific Rise, Pacific Ocean - Alvinella | ecosystem: Host-associated > Annelida > Integument > Unclassified ... | reverse complement strand
TCCTTATCTCTATTAGAAACAGGTTGATGCAGCCACTGATAATAGCCACTTCGGTGCACTTTCATAACTTTACAAAGGATAACAACTGAATACTCTTGGCTGTATTCCCTGATAAAAGTATATTTTACTCTGTGTGGCTTGCAAAGTACACCGCGGCCTTTTTTAGTATATCTCTCTCTTGTGTGACTCGCCTTAACTCTTTTTCTAATTGTTTAATTCTTGATTTATTACTTAGTTCTTCTTGACTTTGTGGAGATTCAAATTTTTTAATCCAGCTTCTCAATGATTCAGGATGAACTCCTAATCTATTTGCTGTATCTTTTATTTCATACCCATTTACTGTGACTAGTTTCACAGCCTCTCTTTTAAACTCATCTGTATATCTTGGTGGCATACTCTTACCTCATTAATCTTATAAAAATACCTTTTTGTATTTTAGCAAAATCAACCAACTAAAAATATGTCTATTTTATTGGGGACATTCCAACTTTTGCTACTGTAATGATTGAAAACAAAGAAGATATACTTTGGGTTAGCAATATGCTAGGTCACAGTGACTCTTCTATTACATTACAAATGTATGCTAAGTATAGAAAAAGAAAGAACGTAAAAAGAGCTTCTTTTTTAGGAGATATTTAGTGACACACTTGGGCACAATATGGGCACAGTAAGTAAATAAATCAGTTAGAAAGTCCATGTATAAGGGGTTATAAGAAGTGTGGCTCCGGATACTGGATTCGAACCAGTGACCAAGTGATTAACAGTCACCTACTCTACCGCTGAGCTAATCCGGAATGTTTAGGTTGAAATTATAGCTAGTAAATCTTAAATAATCTTTATTTCTATATAAAATTAAGTGGATATAATTGCAAAAAATTATTAAAGGAATAGATATGGCACAAGTTGCAGAAAATATCGGATGTGAAAATAAAGAGTGTATAGCAAAAGATGAGTGTAAACGTCAGGTTATCGCTAAAAATGGTACGGCAGTAGAGATCAAAGAGTTTGGTGGTACTGCTACAAAAAAATGTGGAAAATTTCTTCCAATAGACTAATGAAATATTTTTTTATCTCTGTAGTACTCTTTTTTACTGCTTGTAGTATGAAAAACTATGAGTACACAGAGACAAAAATCATCACTATAAAAACACCAAAAATAAAATTTTCAGATATAGGATATTTGCGTCACAGTGGAGATGCTTTGGAGTTGGAACTTTTTATTGCAGGACATGTTTTTAAAAAGATTACCATCAATCATCTGGTTTGTGTGAGTGGTGAAGGGTGTATCAGCAAAGCACATTTTAACAGTGAATACCTCAATGCTGCCTATCCTGAAAATATTTTACAAAATATACTTTTAGGTCATAAAATCTTTAATGGTAAAGATCTACAAGAGAGTGCTTTTGGATTTACACAATCAATTGTGACAGAAGATGTTGCCATAAAATATCGTGTTCAACCAAAAGCAATCTACTTTAAAGACAGAAAAAATCATATACTATTTAGAATTAAGGATACAGGACAATGAAAAAATTTGTAGGTGCACATGTGAGTGCAAGCGGAGGGGTTTATAATGCTCCTTTAAATGCTATGGAGATAGGGGCAAAGGCTTTTGCACTCTTTACAAAAAATCAGCGGCAATGGGTAGCTAAACCGTTAGATGAAAAGACAATAGAAAAGTTTAAAGAGAATCTTGCAAAGAGTGGTATTTTGCCAAAGCATATATTGCCACATGACTCTTATCTTATAAACCTGGGACATCCTGAAGAGGAAAAACTTGAAAAATCACGTGCAGCTTTTATAGATGAGTTGGAGCGTTGCGGGCAACTTGGACTTGACCGTCTCAATTTTCATCCCGGCAGTCATCTTGCAAAAGTCAGTAAAAAAGATAAAGAGAATCGTGAAGTTATGCAACCTATTGAAGATAGATGTCTGGATGTTATTGCAGAGTCTATCAATATTGCACTCGATAAGACTGAGGGCGTATCTGCGGTTATAGAAAATACTGCGGGGCAGGGGAGTAACCTTGGCTGGAGATTTGAGCATCTGGCACATATTATCGATAAAGTTGAAGATAAGAGCCGTATCGGTGTCTGTATAGATACCTGTCATATGTTTACAGCGGGTTATGATATCCGAACACGTGAAGCGTATGATAAGACATGGGATGAATTTGAACGTATTGTCGGATTTCAATATTTAATGGGAATGCATATCAACGATTCAAAACCACCGCTTGGGAGTCATGTGGACAGACACCACTCTCTTGGCAAAGGGGAGATCGGTTTGGATGCGTTTCGATTTATTATGAATGATGATCGTATGGATGATATTCCTTTGATTTTAGAGACGATAGATGAGACGATTTGGAAAGAGGAGATTGAACTACTTTACTCATTTATTCAGTAGTTGCAGATACTCTTCGCAACGTTGTGCGAAGAGATAAATTTTTAGTACTCCATATTTAAAAGAGTAGCATCAGGAATAGAGATAGCTGTTCCTTTTGAGTAAACAAAACCTGCTGTTTGTTTCTGCATACTTACAGTTGCCGCAGGTGATTCTGTCGGATCTAAGATAGAACTGTGATTTCCGACATTGTAGCGTGCTGTTTTATTTGGTGCAGCAAACGTACCTGTTTCCCCTTGTAGTGTAGAAGCACCTAAGAAGTAGAGGAGTGGATCTGTTCCAGAAAGCGGTGCTGTTGGTACATTGTTTGGAATAACCTGATCCGGAAGATTTCCATTGCCTCCTACAACTTCGATGGAGAAAATTTTCTGTTTTTTACCGACTTCTATTGCATAGTTAATCGGATCTGCTGAATCTAAAACAGTTTGTGTTGCAAGCATAAAAGATGCATAGGCATCTGTACCTTCTATTACGCCTTTTTCTGCCAAACCGGCTTCTATAACAGGACCAAAGACAGCAGAGTTATTGAGGAGTTCGGCAATACCACCACCTGTCATAGCAAGTGTAACACTTTCAAGATTGGCATGAGCCAAGAAACCAAATGGTGCCATTGCTCCAAGTGAATGACCTACAAATGCAACCTGTGTCGGATCAAATTTTGTACCGTCTGCAGCTACAATTGCTCCAAAGCTGTTTTTTAAAGCTATAAGATCAGAAGTTGTCTGGCGCATATTGTCACGAGATGTTAAAAGTGATGCAAGATTGATATAGTGCATTCCGGATGGATCTATTTTCCCGTCAGGTCCCGGTTCATAGGTATTGTTGTTCATAAGATCAAGATTGAAAGTTCTTTCATAAGAACCCATATAGAGAGGACTTGCATTGTCATCAATACCGTGAAGCGGAAGATCAATGGCAACTGCTGCATAACCTACACTTGCAAAAGCTTCAGAGAGTGCAAGAAGATTTGTTCTGTTTTGTGTAATTCCATGTTGAAAGATAACAACCGGCCATCCATTTGCAGGCATTGTCATATTTTTTGGTGTTGTAACCAAAACCGGAATTGTCACTGTTGCATTTTGTTCAGGAAGATTTGATGTTCCTTTAAATACAAAAGATTTTGTCAGTGGTGCCGTATCATGTGTTGTCTGTGCTTTTGCAAGATAGTAAGGGACATTTGCCAATACTCCTGCATAAACCTCTGCATTCCCCTGAAGAGCAGATACATCCGCACCAGTTGCTCCTATCATCTGTTGTGATGTATAGTGTGTATCTTGGATCTGCATAACAGCAGTTTTGTTCGCATCACTAAAGGCAGCAGCAACAGCTCCGATAGTCTCTGTCTGAAAACTCCATGCTGCAACAACATCATCACGATTTACATTGCCTTGAGCAACTGCATAACCAATCATTGCCTGTGTAAGTTGGCGAATGGCCTCAAGTTTTGATGCATCTTCAAGAGAGAGTGTCGTATGGTTACCGTTTTGATCAACAAGCGGTGTTGTTTGAAGAAGTAACGCTGATGCTACATCCGGTGCTATCGGTGCATGGTTATTATCCGTAATGGCTTTTGTCAAAATCACCATATAGTTTTGATGACTTTTTAAAGGCTTAAGAGGGAAAATAATAATTTTATGATCACTGATAGTTGCGATGTAGTCTATTCCAAAGTGGAGTTCTTGTGTAATGGAAGTGATTAAAGGAACTCCAGCTGTCTGTGCACTTGCTGTTGCATCAATCTCATACATTTTTAGCCCATTTATAAGTGTTGATATATTTATATCTCCATCAAAACTTACTGTTATAGGGGATGAGGTTGAGAACCCATCAAGAGCATTGAGCGCTTGTTTTACCGGAGCATCACTTGCTGTAGGATCAAAAGGAATATTGAGTGTTCCGTCTGTTGAGCCTGCAAAAAGGATATTGTTCGGGTAAGGGATATCCCCGTTTGTTGAGTCAAATACTATATAGGCACCTGCTTCATAGGGTGCTTCAAGATTAACCGTCGATGCTTTGTCACTGTCTCCACAGGCTGTAAAAAGAACTAAAATAAGTCCTACAGTAAAAGAGAGAAATAGATTTTTCATAAGTTTACTCCTTGTAAATTGCTTTTCATTATAGCAATAAGGAAATATAAAATTATTAAATTGTGTAAAAAATATTAGAAATTTTTAAAATATTGTGTAACTTCTTCAAATATCTCGTAGAATTTGGTACTATTTTAAAATTAACAATTCAGAAAATTGGAGAAAAGATGAAAAAGTTTGCACTTAGCTCTTTAACACTTGCGTACTCTTTGTATGCAGGAGGATATAAAATACCCGAGGTTTCTACAAACGGGATTGCCCTCAGTGCTGCAAATATTGCACATGCTCACGGAGCAGATGCGGCCTATTACAATCCGGCAAATATGGCTTTTATGGATGATGAACAAAATATGGAAGCCGATCTTATCTATATTGGACTCGATCCTGTAGAGTATAAAGGTCAAGTTGCATGGGATGGAAGTGATACAACATATAATTTAGAAGCTGAACGTGAAAACTTTTTGATTCCTTCTTTTAACTATGTATCTCCAAAACTTGGTGAAAACAATGTTCGTGTAGGTTTGAGTGTTGTTGTTCCCGGCGGTCTTTCCAAACGATGGAATGAAGCACCTGCACAAGATAAGGCAAAAGAGTTTACACTTGAAGTTATAGAGATCAATCCGACTTTGGCTATTCCTCTTTCAAAAGAGCTCTCTTTGGCTGTTGGGTTTAGGATAGTATATACTTCAGGTGTAGTCAAGAGTGCTGCCGCTGTCTCTCGTGATATGACAGGTGATACTGTAGATATGGGATATAATCTGGCACTTGCATATAAGCCGACAAAAAATTTGGAGTTTGGTGCAACATACAGATCCAAAGTAAATTTGACAGTGGAGGGGAATGCAAAACTCTACTCTCCTACAGGTCTTGCCTATGACGGTGGTGCCAATGTTGCTGTCCCTTTACCTGCATTTGCTACACTTGCAGTTGCTTATACTCTTCCGTCAAAAACGACTGTAGAGTTTGTTTATGAAAGAAATATGTGGTCATCATATAAGAGTCTGGATTTTAACTATGCAGGAAATATAGGGAATTTGGCACCATATTTTGATACACCTATTGCAAAAAACTGGGAAGATACCAATGCATACCGTATAGGGATCACACAGGAGTTGGATAAATTTACGCTGATGGCTGGAGCTGTTTATGATGAGACACCTATTCCGGATGAAACATTAAGTTTTGAACTGCCTGATTCTGATGCGACATCTCTCTCTTTGGGGCTTCGTTACCAATATAATGAAAATATCAATCTTGGTGTAAGTGCACTCTACTCTATGCGAGATACACGAACTGTTAATAATGATGAGTTACAGGGTGAGTTTTCAAACTCTGATGTACTTATTCTCTCGGCAGGACTCGGTTATAAATTTTAAGGAAATATTTGAAGACATTAGTTAATTTTTTAAATACGAAAGATGTAGCAAAGTCAGATATCTTTATACATCTAAAAACAAGTGTAGCAGAAGCTGAGATTCTTCGTTACATTGCACAAAAATATGTAGAAGGGCAGGATGATGTTCTTGTCCTTACACTGCTTCAAGATCTCTATAAAGATGAAAATTATGCTCATCTTGATCATCTTATAGAGATCAAAAATCTGCTTGAGCTCGGCTGGTTGCATCAACAGAGCTTTACTCCTGTTAAAATTTCTGAAGTGACACCGCTTGAGTTGTTAAATACGGCTGTAGGTTTGACACCAAGTTTTTTAAAACTGCTTCAGGATGGAACATTGGAACTGGATCTGCCTGATGTAAAGCCCTATGCAGATCATCTGGAGTATTTGCAGGATCAGTTTTTTAGAATTGAGCTCTATCAAAAGATGAGTGTTATTCGTCAAAATGTACATGAGCACTCTCTTGGTATTGACAGGCTGCAAAATAAACTGCAACTTTTGGAGAAGCGTATAGAAGAGCGTGTTGCGCAGACTTCTGAAAATCTTGTGCTTGACAAGTTTTTTAAACAAAAGAAGATGAATAACTATGAGCAGGTAATATTTATTGCACTGCTTCGTGAAGAGTACTCTGCTACAGATGCTTCTCTTCGGGAGATGAACTCTTTAATTGATCTTATCTCTATTGATGAGTATGAGCGTATTAAAAACCGCTCACTTTTGGAGGAAGGTTCGCATCTTTTAAGCAGTGGTATTATTGATTATGAAGAGATGCTTAACCCTTTTGGCGGGATTAGCCGATCGTTTTATATTGTAGATGATGTGCTTCAAAGCATAATTCACCCTCAAAAGACAAAAAAAGTGACACGCCTTAAACTTAATGCCCTTGTAGAAGAGCAGGATATCTTTGAACTTATAGAGAGTGAAACATCATTAGATGATGTTGTGTTAAACAAAGAGACACGCCAAACACTTGAAAACTTGATGAAACAGGTAGATAAAGAGGTTGTGAGTCGTCTTGTCAAATGGGGTATAAAAGATAAAAAGAGCGGGATCGATGCACGCATTATCTTTTATGGGGCTGCTGGAACCGGTAAGACAATGACAGCCTACTCTTTGGCAAAATCACTCAAACGTCAGGTTCTGGCATTTGACTGTTCAAAAATCCTCTCTATGTATGTGGGTGAGAGTGAGAAGAATGTCCGTAAAATTTTTGATACTTTTTATGAACTGAGTCAAAAGACAAAAACAGAACCAATTCTTTTGCTTAATGAAGCTGATCAGTTTTTGGGTGCAAGAAGCTCAGGCAATATCACCGGTTCGGATCAGATGCACAATCAGATGCAAAATATCTTTTTGGAACAGATTGAGAATTTCAAAGGGATGCTTATAGCAACAACAAATCTGCTTGAAAACATAGACAAAGCATTTTCAAGACGATTTAACTATAAAATAGAGTTTAAAAAACCCGATTATGAGCAGAGAGTTGAGCTTTGGAAGAAGATGTTACCTAAGAGTGCTCCGTATGAAGATGGTTTTGATGTTAAGAAACTTGCTGAGTACTCACTAACCGGTGGACAGATTAATTTAATAGTTAAAAATACAGCTTATAAAGTGGCTGTAAGAGACGAACCTCTTTTTAGATTGAAAGATTTTATAGATGAGATCAAACGTGAAAAAGATGCAAACTTTGACAGTGAAAAGTCTATGGGATTTTTAAATAAATAGAGTTACTAACATAGTGCTAACAGAGATATGGAACAATACATCTATAACAAGTTTAAAGGAGTTATAGATGAAAAAGATAACAGTAATGGTACTTATTTTAATTGCATCAATCGCGATGGCAAGAGGCGGTGGCGGAATGAGTCAAGGCTCGGGTGCTTCTTACAGTGCCACTTCCAATGATACACAGATGAGTCAGACGCAAAATAAACATCAGTACAAACATCAGTATAAAGGTTCAAAAGGAGATGGTTCGGGAAATGCTGATGGTGCTAAAGCGTATCAATACAATCAACAAAACAACTATCAGGCACCACCTGCTGTAGATAACTAAAAAGAAGGGATGATTTGGAATTCTTATAAAATCATCCCATATTTATTTCTTCATTTTTGTCAAATCACAGATATTTTTTATTTTGAAAAGTATGTAGCGATTTGTGACACTCACCAATTATTCACTCTTATAAAACTTTTTTTAATACTCTTTTTGATATAGTGCAGTAACTGTTTTTTCTAATTGCAAAAGGATAGGGTCCTTTAACAGGGGATGTTCAAAAGCGTTAGAAGACAAATATTAAAAAGAGATATGTCTCTTGTGGATGTTTCTCTTTATTGAAAAGGTAGGTTATATGGATCATATAGTGACGTCGAATCCGTATTTTGGGGTATTTGTACTATTTATTGTAACATTCGGTGCATTTACAGCAACAACTGTAATTGCTCGTTTAGCAAGCCGTGCATTGGCTGCAAAAGATAGTGAAAAGATTAAACTTTCTGTTTATGAATGTGGACCAGAAATCACAAAACAGCCAAATAGAGTCTCTCCACAGTTTTATCTGTTTGCTCTGCTTTTCTTACTATTTGATGTTGAAATTGTCTTTATGTTTCCATGGGCAGTGGACTTCAAAGTATTAGGTTGGTTTGGATTTGTTGAGATGATTATGTTTATTGTTTTATTGACAATCGGTTTCGTATATGCATGGAAAAAAGGAGCGCTAGAATGGCACAACATAAAGTAAATTATACACAAGACGGCGGATTGCCGGTCGCATTGACTTCTATTGACAAGATTGTAAACTGGGGTCGTTCAAATTCACTTTGGGCAATGACATACGGTCTTGCTTGTTGTGGTATTGAGATGATGGCAGCGGGTGCTTCAAGATATGACTTTGACCGTTTTGGTACTATCTTTAGAGCATCTCCTCGTCAATCGGATGTGATGATTGTTGCCGGAACGCTTACAAAAAAACACTCTGAATTTATTAAACGTCTTTATGATCAAATGACAGAGCCGCGTTGGGTAATCTCGATGGGTTCATGTGCAAATACAGGTGGTATGTTTAATACTTATGCAACTGTACAGGGTGTGGACAGAATTATTCCCGTTGATCTCTATCTTCCTGGTTGTGCACCGCGTCCTGAAACACTTCAGTATGGTGTTATGTTACTTCAAAAGAAAATTCGTGCCAATAAAGCAAGTAATGCACAAAAAGCGAAAAGGTTGATGTAATGAGAGCGTATAAACCAAAAGATAATGTTCAGGCAAAAGCCTACTATACAGATAGATTTTATGTTGCACCTCAGGTTCCAAAACAAGATGTTGCTTCTGATGAAGTTTTTGCAGCAGACCTTGAAGCCATCAAAGCAAAATTTGAGGTAAAAGAGGCTTATATTCAAGTTGAGCAGATGGTTGTTTATATCAACCCTCATGATATTTACGGTGTTTTGGAACTTATGCGAGATGAGCTGGAATATACACAGCTTTCAGAGATGAGTGCTATTGATTGGTTGGCAAAAAGCAATCAATTTGAGATCTTTTACCAAATGCTCTCTATGACAAAGCGTAAGCGTATTCGTGTCAAATATTTTATTGAAAATGGTCAAGCTGTTGATTCTGTTGAAAAACTTTTCCGTTCAGCTGACTGGGCAGAGCGTGAGATGTATGATATGTTTGGTATTGAAGCAAACGGACATCCGTTTATGAAGCGTATTTTAATGCCGTATGACTGGCAGGGACATCCTCTTTTAAAAACCTATCCTTTAGAGGGTGATGAGTTTGCTGCATGGTATGAAGTAGATAAGATCTACGGAAAAGAGGCACGTGATATTATTGGACCAGAACTTCGTGATACTGCAAGAGTTGATCGATATGATTCTGAACGTTTTGCACGTCTTGGTTTTGAAGTGCCAAAAGGTACGGAGATTACAGGTGAAGAAGAGCGTCATGTTGAGTCGTACCAAGAAGAGGGTGGCGTTTTCTTAATTAAAAAATTTGATAAAGAGTCATCAAAAGTAATTGATGATCCGCAAAGATAGGGTGGTATAAATATGGCACAGGTAAAAAACAGATTAACACCGTTTTTTGAAAATATTACGTTTGAGAGAGATGATAATGAGTTAATTCTTAACTTTGGTCCACAGCACCCTTCTGCTCACGGACAGTTGCGTCTTATGTTGCACCTGCAACAAGAGCAGATTGTCAAAGCGCATCCGGATGTTGGATATCTTCACCGTGGTATGGAGAAGATGGCTGAAAATATGATCTATAATGAGTTTATGCCGACAACTGACCGTATGGATTATATCGCTTCATCTTCAAATAACTATGGCTTTGCACTTGCAGTTGAAAAGCTTATCGGTTTGGAAGTTCCTCGTCGTGCGAAAGTTATTCGTATGATGCTTTTAGAGATCAACAGACTTATGTCTCACCTCTTTTGGTTGGCAACGACAGCACTTGATATCGGTGCAATGACAGTATTCCTTTATGCTTTCCGTGAAAGAGAGTATTTGATGGATATTATTGAAGGATATTGTGGTGCGCGTCTAACACATGCTGCAATCCGTATCGGTGGTGTGCCTCTTGATATTCAAGATAGTTTTATTGCACAACTTCGTACATTCCTTGATAAACTGCCACAAAATATTAAAGATTATGAAGATCTTCTTGACTCTAACCGTATCTGGAGAATGAGAATGGAAGAGGTTGGTGTTATACCGACTGAGATGGCACTCTCTTGGGCTTGTACAGGTCCAATGCTTCGTGCTTCAGGTGTTGCATGGGATATTCGTAAAGAGGAGCCGTATGAGCTTTATGATGAAGTAGAGTTTAATGTTCCTTACTCTGACAAGGGTGATAACTTTGCACGTTACCGTGTTTATATGGAAGAGATGAGAGAGTCTGCGAAGATTCTTTATCAGACAATAGAGATGTATGAAAAATGTGTAAAAGATGGTCAAACTGAGCTTATGGCTCACGCTCCAAAATATATTTCAGCTCCAAAGCTCGATATTATGACGCAAAACTACTCATTGATGCAACACTTTGTACTTGTAACACAAGGTATGAGACCTCCTGTTGGAGAAGTTTATGTTGCAACTGAATCACCAAAAGGTGAACTCGGTTTTTACATCAATTCTGATGGTGGTCCATATCCATACAGATTAAAATTACGTGCGCCGTCATTTTGGCATACAGGAATCTTGACTGACCTGCTTCCAGGTCACTATATTCCGGATGTTGTATCAATTATTGGTACTACAAATATTGTATTTGGTGAGGTTGACAGATAATGAAAAGATATGATTTAAGAAAACTTGGAAATGATTTTGAACCTCGTATGAAAGAGATTCTCGAAGAAGAGCACAAGCCGAATGAGACTTTGATCTTTCTTTTTGAGATAGGTGATTTTACACCGATTCAACGTTCTGCGGATCTGGTAAAAGAGTGTGGGTATGAGTTATATAACTCACTAAAATTTAACGAAGTCGACTGGACTATCGTAGTTAAAAAATAGGGATTTGATGTGAGTAAAGTCTATTTTTCTACTTGGAAGGGTGAATCTATAAACAATATAGGTAAACCTGAAGAAGAGTGGGAAGAATCAGCTTATAATCTACCGGCACAATATGATGATAAACGTGACTCTAAGGCCTTTATTGGTTGGGATGGTGTTGCACTTTTTGATGAAGATGTAGATGTTATACGTCTTGCAATGGAGTATGCAGCACAGTACCAAGAGTACTCGGAAGCGTGTGGTCGTTGTGCACCGGGACGTTGGGGAGGTCGTATTTTATATGATGTTCTTGATAAAATTGCCCGTGGTGAAGGTGAAGTTGCTGATTTGGATCACTTAAAAGAGATCGGAAAAAGTATGCAGGTTACTTCAAAGTGTGAGATTGGGAAAACAGTACCAAACCCTATTTTGGATTTGATGCATCACTTTGAAGATACTTTTTTAGAATGTATTAATGAAAAAAAAGAGTCAAAACATTATAAAGAGAGTATCGGTTATATTGCTAAGATAACAGCACCATGTTCGGATGCCTGTCCTTCTCATGTTGATATTCCTGCATATATTGAGGGTGTAAGAGATCTTCGTTTTGATGACTCTTTAATTGCAACACGTCAAACAATGCCTCTGGCACATGTTTGTGGCCGTGTATGTCCGCATCCGTGTGAAGATGCGTGTCGTAGAACAAATCTGGATGAGCCTATCTCCATTATGTCACTCAAGCGTCTTGGTGCTGACTGGGAGACTGACCACGGATATGACTTTTTTCATCCGATGGAGAAAAAACCATCTATAGGTAAAAAAGTTGCAGTAATCGGTGCCGGACCGGCAGGACTTACAACAGCTTACTATCTGGCTGCAGAGGGTGTTGATGTAGATGTTTATGAAGATCTTCCTGTTCTTGGTGGTGAGGTTGCCGTGGGTGTTCCTGAATACCGTATGCCGATTGACAAATACAACAAAGATATTGAGTGTGTTCGTGATATGGGTGTTAACTTTATTACAAACCACAGAGTCTCTGCTGATGATATGCGAAAATTTGAAAAAGAGTATGATGCAACTATGGTTGCCGTCGGTACACGTATCTCTAAAAAAGTTCGTTGTGAAAATGAGCGTGAGGAGATTAAAGGGTACTGGGGTGCTATTGATTTTCTTGATAAAGTAAATCTTTATGAGAAATATGGATACAAGATTTCAAAAGCAGAACAGAAAAAGAACCTTTTAAAGACAGATTATGTTGATCTTACCGGTAAAACGGTTGTTTGTGTCGGTGGTGGATTTACTTCAATGGACGTTGTCCGTTGTGCGATTCGTGCCAATGCAAAAAAAGTCTATATGGTTTATCGTCGTGATGAAAAAACAATTATTCGTAATACGACCTATGAAGAGTATCATGAAGCTGTAGAAGAGGGTGTTGAATTTCTTTTCCACTCAGCAGTCAATAAAATTACAACAGATAAAAAAGATGTTTTAAAAGAGCTTTTAATTGATAAGTTTGAGCTTGTACCTGATCCAAATGGCGGGCGTGCACAACTTGTTAAAATTGAGGGTGAATCATATACAATTAAAGCAGACTATCTTATCCCTGCGGTTTCTCAGTCGGCAGATCTTGATTTGCTTCCTGAAGAGTGGGATATTGAGATGACTTCATGGGCAACTATCAAGACAAACGGTAAAGATTATATGACATCTCGTAAAGGTATCTTTGCATCTGG
>Ga0256843_1002580_pt1 | contig 13120 bp, 10 predicted proteins | sample AlvinellametaG_FD_191572 | JGI IMG/M metagenome (GOLD analysis project Ga0256843, IMG submission 191572) | Pompeii worm associated microbial communities from hydrothermal vent at the East Pacific Rise, Pacific Ocean - Alvinella | ecosystem: Host-associated > Annelida > Integument > Unclassified ... | reverse complement strand
GACTGGAATACAAAAGTTAAAGCTCCACTAGGATCAGATGATATAAACGGAGCGGGTAAATTACCTGTATAATCACCGGTAAGGTCTGCTAATAAAGTAGCGGTAGCATCCGGTCCGTCATATACATATAAATGGTCATAACCATCTTCAATATCAATACTCAAGAAAGTTACTTTTACTACATCTCCTGGATTGTCAGGTGCAATAACCGTGGTAATATCTTCACTGTTACCATAATTTCCATTAGGTCCACCTGTATCATAAAAATGGTCTCCTGCACAAAAATCAGGTAATGTTCTAAAGGGAAGTCCTACTGCAGGATTACTTTGACCAGTACCACAATCGGTTGTTAATTGCCATTCATATTCCGTATAAGAATTTAATCCTGTAAGCTGATATGAGGTAGCACCGGCTGCAGTTGTATCGGAAGACCAAGAAGTTGTACCTACTTCACGCCACTCAACAATATAAGTGGCTGTTCCACCTGAATTATCTGTCCAATTAAAATCAGCAGAATCTTTAGTTATATTATTTACTGCTAAATCACTGGCTTCCAAACAAGAGGGGGCTTCATCAATAGCTACTTCATCAACAGCTATATCGGCATGGTTTCCAGCACCTCTTACTGCTCTGAAACGGACTTGTGTAGTAGTGGCCGGTAAATCTACATAAACTTTAATCCAAGGATCTGTGCTACTGGTTTGTTGCTCTCCGGCAATGGTCCATACATCATTTGTCCAAGTTGTTCCATCATATGTATCAACAGACAATGATCCCATGTCTGCTCCATACATAAAATAGAAGAAAGATAAAGAAGGAGAAGTTAAAGAAGATAAATCTAAAACAGGACTGATTAATTCGGCTTCATCTCCTGAACTAGCTCCATTTGATTCAGCATAAGCATATTGGGTTCCGGAATAAGCTGCGGAAGGTCCAGTTGAAGAAGTAGGTGTTGAACCATCACGAACTGTCCAACGATAAGGACCTGCATATCCTCCTGCATCTGTATTTTGAGGGTTGCCACTCCAGCAACTAGTTATCCAATTACCACCGGTATTAGTGGGAACGTCTTCAAATCCATAAGTGTAAGGGAAAGTATCAACAGTAGCACATGCAGTCCAAAATTTAAAACCTGATGTAGGAACAGCATTAGCACATGAAGGAGAAACTTGCCATTCGTATTGAGTATGTGGTGTTAAACCGGTAATTTGATAAGTTGATGAACCCGCCGGTGCAGTAGCAGAATCCCAGTTTGTTGCTCCTAGTTCACGCCATTCTACCAAATAATCGGTAGCAGCATTATTGGTATCTGTCCAACTAACATCAGCCGTGTTTTCAGTAACGCTATTTACAACTAATTCTCCAACTTCCGAACAAGTAGTAGCTTCCTTAATAGTAATGTCGTCAATGGCTATATCCGATTTATAATCACTTCCTCTGGTAGCTCTAAATCTTATTTGAGTAATATCATTGGTCAAATTAAGAACTACTTTCATCCAAATATCATCTTCACCGGATTGTTGTTGTCCTGAAATAGTCCAAACATCATTGGTCCAAGTTGTTCCATTATAAGTATCAACTGCCAAGGTTCCCATATCATGACCATACATAAAATAATTAAAAATAAATTGCGGAGTGGTCAATGATCCTAAATCCAAAGAAGGACTTAACAATTCGGCCACGTCACCGTCGTTTGACCCTGAGGCTTCTGTAAAGGCAAAATGTGTACCTGATAAGGCTGAGGCAGGTCCTGTATGACTACTGGGTGTATCGCTTTCAGTTACTGTCCATCGATAAGGACCGGAAGAAGATGAAGATCCTGTGTTTTCCGGATTAGCACTCCAACAACTCACACTCCAATCTCCTTCGGAATTACCAGGAACATCTTCAAATCCATAATTGTAAGGGAATGTGGAAACAGGGAGACAAGCCGTCCAAAAATTTGTTCCTACAATTGCTCCACTGGTATCCCCTCCACCACAATCGGCAGTTACTTGCCATTCATATTCAGTATGTGGTGTTAAACCGGTTATTTGATAAGAAGTCTCTCCTGATGCAGTAGAAGCTGTATTCCATGCAGAAGTACCGGCTTCACGCCATTCTACTATATATGATGCATTACCTGAATTATTATCAGTCCATGAAATATCAGCAGAATCAGAAGCTGTAGCAGTAACTGTCAAGTCGGTTGGATTAAGACAAGTTTGTACCAAACCTCCTAATACAATATTAGCAATAAAAGCTTTGGGATTACCTGAATTAGCAGTAGGAGGAGCAGCAGGATCCGGATTAGTTGAATCTGCATGATATTCAATGGCTCTGTTCGTTCCAACTGCTGTACAATAAAAATCATCACTTGAACCATCATAGCTATCTTTGTTTTCATCAACAGCAATGACCAAGTTGTCTGTTCCATTATAAGTAAAATCCGTAATATCCACTACCACCTTGTTATTAGCATCTATACTAATAGTGCCGGAAAAAACTTGTGTTAAAGTGGAAACGTCTATCCAATCCGTATCACCGGTAAACTCACTTTTAGTGGTATGTCCCACATAAATGGTCCATTCATTAGAATCATCTAAACCTGTTCCTGCAAAATCCCAGGTTAACTCAGTAATGTCACCACTGGAATTGATTTCTGAGGCCAGATAAATAACTTGTGAGTAAGAATACCCAAAATAAGGTTCAATGGGTAAAGATTTTCCTGTTTCTGTTCCGTCGCCTATGGCCACTTGCGCATTAGATTGCCAACTTAATGCAAAAAACAGAAACAATAAAAAAATAATCGATTTTTTCATATTATTAGTTTTTATGGTTTATGATGTAAAGTTACTAAAAATATGCTTATAAGATTTATTTAAGTCGTATTTTTTTTTGGATAAATAATTTTTTTGCAGATTTTTTTGAATTTTGCAATAAATTACGAATTTACATCAAATTACTGCATAAAAATGCAAAATGCCGGACTTAGCCGGCATAATAATTAATTCTAAAAAACGAAATTTACTATTCCTCTTTTTTAGTATTTTTATCTTTTCTGGGAGGTCGGGGTAATAATACTTTTCTGGATAATTTCATTTTTCCTCTATCCATTCCCAATAATTTAACTTTAACCATATCTCCTTCTTTCAAGACATCCGAAACATTGTTAATTCGTTTCCAATCTATTTCGGAAATATGTAAAAGTCCTTCTGTACCGGGAGCAATTTCGATAAATGCACCGAAATCTTTGATAGAAACTACTTTACCTTCATATACTTCTCCTACTTCGGGTTCAAAAGTAATTACATCAATACGATCGATTACTTTTTGGATTTTATCCATATCTGTTCCCATAATTTCAATAATTCCTTTACCGTCAACTTCGTCAATTACGATGGTCGTATCGGTATCTTCTTGCAATTGTTGAATATCTTTACCTCCTTTACCGATAACTGCACCGATAAAGTCTTTGGGGATTTCTATTTTTACCATTTTCGGCACAAAATCTTTGACTTGCGGACGGGGTTCAGAGATGGTTTTTTCCATTTCACCCATGATGTGCATACGACCTTCTTTGGCTTGATGCAAAGCTTTTTCCAAGATTTCTCTTTTTAAGTCTTTAATTTTGATATCCATTTGACAAGCGGTAATTCCGTCTTTGGTACCTGTAACTTTAAAGTCCATATCACCCAAATGATCTTCATCACCTAATATATCGGATAATACTGCATAATTTTTGGTTTCTTCATCATAAATCAATCCCATGGCGATACCTGAAACCGGCTTTTTCATTTGGATTCCGGCATCCATAAGAGCCATTGATCCGGCACAAACAGTGGCCATGGATGAAGAACCGTTGGATTCCAAAATATCAGACACTACTCTAATGGTATAAGGAGAATCTTCGGGCACCATGGGTTCCAAAGCGCGTTGAGCCAAATGACCGTGTCCTATTTCTCTACGGGAAGTTCCTCGTAAAGGACGGGCTTCTCCTGTAGAAAAAGGCGGAAAATTATAATGTAAATAGAAACTTTCTTCGTCCGATTGGGTAGCTCCGTCAATGATGTTTACTTCACGAGAAGTTCCCAATGTTACGGTAGCCAAGGCTTGAGTTTCACCACGGGTAAATACGGCTGAACCGTGTACGGAAGGAAGATAATCGGCTTCTGTCCATATCGGTCTGATTTCATCTGTTTTACGTCCATCCAAACGCAATCCTTCGTTGAGAATCAAATCGCGAACGGCTTTTTTCATTACTTTATGAAAGTATTCACCAATCATTTTTTCTTTTTCTTCCAATTCTTCTTCGGAAAAAGTTTCTAATAATTCTTCTTTAACCGCATTGAACTTATCGGTACGTTCTTGTTTACCGGTACCTTCTTTGGCAATGGCATATACTTTATCGTAAACGGCTTTTTCTATTTGTTCGTAAAGGGCTTCGTCTTCTTCGTTTTTGGGATAATCACGTTTGGGAAATGCTTTGGCAACTTGCTCTGCCAATTTTTTTTGCACTTCTATTTGCTTTTTGATGGCTTGATGAGCAAATTCAATGGCTTCAATCATTTCTTCTTCACTGACTTCTTGCATTTGTCCTTCTACCATGGTAACAGAATCTTCGGTTCCTCCGACCATTAAATCTATTGTAGCATTTTCGCCTTGTTCATGACTGGGATTGATAACTAATTCTCCGTTAATTTTGGCTACACGCACTTCGGAAATAGGGCCTTCAAAAGGTATATCCGAAACTGCCAAAGCGGCTGATGCGGCTAATCCGGCTAATGAATCTGCTTGCACATTGGGATCATGAGACATGAGCTGAATCATCACTTGGGTTTCAGCGTGATAATCCTTCGGAAATAAAGGGCGCAATACACGGTCTACCAAACGCATTACCAAAATTTCTTCGGTACTGGGACGTCCTTCGCGTTTAAAAAATCCACCCGGAAATTTCCCGGATGAAGCAAATTTTTCACGATAATCTACCGTTAAAGGTAAAAAATCTATATCGGGATTAATATCTTTTGATGCTACTGCGGTAGCCAAAAGCATTGTATTTCCCATTCTTACAACAACCGAACCATCGGCTTGCTTGGCCAATTTACCGGTTTCAATGGATATGGTTCTTCCATCGTCGAGTTGTATAACTTCTTTAATTGGTTTTGGTATCATAAATAATAATTTTTTTTTCAGTTAGAGTAAACTGATACGAATAATTTTGTAATAAAAAAGGGCAGTTATCTGCCCTTTTTTATTGTTGATGCTTATTTTCTCAAGCCCAACTCTTTAATAATGTTACGATATCTTTCAATATCGTTGTTTTTCAAATAGTTTAAAAGACTACGTCTTTTTCCTACCATTTTGACTAGTGCTTTTTCAGTACTGTAGTCATGTTTGTTCTTTTTCAAGTGTTCGGTCAAATGGTTGATGCGATAAGTGAATAACGCAATTTGTCCTTCGGGTGAACCTGTGTCTTTTTCAGATTTTCCGTACTTTGCAAAGATTTCTTTTTTTACTTCTGGTGTTAAATACATGCCAATATTGTTTTAAATGATTATTATGTATATTTTTCAAGTGGCAAAGATACAATAAATTTATTATAAAACAAGCATTTAATAAGTTTTATGTTTTATTGAAAATTCCTTTTCAATCTTTAAAATCTTCTCAAATAAGCAATATACGGAAAAAGTGAAATATCCGATGTATTGTAAGGGTGTTCTTGGGGTACATCGTCATACATAGGATTGTAATCCGAATCTAAATAAGGATCATAATAAGTTCTGTAATATAAACCTAATCCTATGTCAAATGAATTTTTTCTTCCAATGATTCTAAACCCATGCATACCTATATAATCTAAGTTGTCATCCGAAAAAAATTCTTTACCAAAATAGTTATCCGAAACCAACACAAAATGTTTGGCGAATCTATGCATGCCTGCCAAACTGATGACAGGTAAACTAATGAATGATTCTCTTTCTTCATAAGAACGATAATCCGGTGAAAAAACAACCGAAGCGCCTAATGTTATATTCGAATCGTGATTCCCGTAGGTTAAAACCAACTGTGAAATGGGTAAAAATGTCATTAAATCATCCTCTAAATTTAATAAAGGGCCTAAATAGATGAGCGTAGCACCGGTGCCCAGATAAAACTTATCGTTTAACTTAAAGCTAAGTCGTGGCCTGACAAAAAAGTTATAGGTTAAATCCGGTATAAAAATCAATCCCATTCCCATTGAAAAATGATTGCTAAAACCATAGTGAAGGGAATTGATAAATACAGCGCCTTGGTTGTGAAAGTAAAATGATTTTTTAGGCAAATTAAAACCGGAAGGGCTCATAAAATAATTAAAATAATTGCTATTGGAAAATTCATATCTTTCCTTTGAATCCTCTTCATTTTCTTTTAAAACTTCTGGTTTTTCCAATGTTTTTGCCAGAAGATTTGCTTTTAATAAAACTTGATTGTTTATCGATTGGGCATCCGTCCGGTCGTTTTGCAACCGGTTTTCTTCAGCTGATAAAGATTCAGCGATAAAGGCAGAGTTTTGGCCATAGACCAGCATTTGGCCGATCATAAAAGCCATGAATAAAATAGAAGATTTCATTGCTGTTTATTTTATATCAAAACTTGTTTGACAGATTGATCGAGCAAAGTTTGTACATCAAATCATATAAAATTACAACAATTGAAAAGAAAAGTCAATATCAAAAGTCATTTTTATTAAAAATTAGTCCATTTTGTAGTGTTTACGAATCAGTTTTTCAAAAAATCGCCCCGGCAAACAGGTGACTAAAAAGGGGGTGAGTTTTTGCATAAAAATTCCAATGTTGTATCGCAATTTGGGATGAGGATTTTCCAGAATTTTGTTAATTTTTTCACCCAACACATCCGGTTCTAATCCGGCATCGACTTCTTCGTCAATCATTTTCAAATTTTGCTTATAGTCTTGATAGTAAGGAGAATTTTTTTTTAATTCCGTGTAAATTCGTCCTTCGGCAATTTTGGTTTTGAAATCTCCGGGAGCTACATCCACCACTTTAATACCCAAGGATTTGGTTTCGGCACTCAAAGCTTCGGTCATTCGCATAACAGCTGATTTGGTGGCACCATAAATTCCGCGGAAGGGCAATCCGGTATAACCGGCAATACTACTCACATTGATAATGGTTCCGCTTTTTTGTTCGCGCATGTATGGCAATACTTCCTGAATGAGTGCCATCATTCCGAAAAAATTGGTTTCAAAAACTTTTTTAACGTCTTCAATTTTGGTTTCTTCTATACTTCCGGTAATTCCGATTCCTGCATTATTGATTAAAATATCTATTTTATTTTCCTTATCAATGATATAATGTATCGCATTTTTTATAGAATTAGAGTCTGTCAAATCCATTTGCAGAGGTATGAATAAATCGGATTGGATATCTTTTCGACTGGTTCCGTATATTTTATATTTTTTCTTATCCAAATGACGAGCAATAGCCGTACCCAATCCTCCGGATGCTCCGGTTAAAAGAACTATTTTTTGAGACATAAAATTATGATTTAAAAAGTTAAAGGTAAAAAAAAACGGAAGTTTATACAAATAAAAAATGGCAAGCTACCTACATCGCACCGCTACAACCTTCTACCCTTGCTGCATTCCTGCCCTGGGGGATTCAAAGGGAGCTGGTCGTGTAGGACTTGCCGGTGCAAAGATAAAGAATTATTTGAAGTATTTGCAAGAAAAAATTAAACTATTTTTTATCCGTTTGATTCTTAGGCAATCGACCCTGTTTTTTAAGAGCTTCCCGTATAATATACTCCAATTGTCCGTTGACACTGCGAAATTCGTCTTCCGACCACTTTTTTAAAGCGGTAAAAGTTTTTTCATCGATGCGCAGCACAAAAGATTTTTTCTTGGACATAAGGCAAATTTACATCATTTTTGGTTTTGACAAAACAATAAAAATTCCATATTGGCCTGTCTCCAATTGTTCTAATGACCATCCCGTACGTGAATGCGTGTTGATTATTTCCGTGATTTTGTCCGGCAATGATTTCATTTTAAAAGCGTTAAATTTTACGCGAATAACTTTATACTCTTTCATGTTAAAATTAGATTTTAGAAATTAGATTTTAGAAATTAAACCACATAAGACATGTAAATTTATATTTTAAAGTTTGCTTTGCAAACTTATTTAAGTTCATATAAGCTCATATTGAGTAACATTAGTTCTTATGTACTGACATCGATGTATTTATTTTACCTCTACTTTACAGGGAGGAATGTTGTTGATTATTCCTAATAAATACTACCGGTATTTACCACCGGAGAGACATCTTTATCTGAGGTGAGTACCACCATGAGATTGGACACCATTTGTGCCTTGCGTTCTTCGTCAAATTCTACGATTCCTTTTCCCGATAATTCTTTGAGTGCCATTTCCACCATACTTACGGCACCCTCAACAATTTTTGTACGGGCAGCAATAATAGCCACAGCTTGCTGACGCTTAAGCATGGCTCCGGCTATTTCTGTGGCATATGCCAAATGATTGATTCTAGCTTCTAAAACTTCTATACCAGCTATTTCCAAACGTTTGGATATTTCGGCTTCCAACTGCTTATTCACTTCTTCACTACCGTCACGTAAAGTAAGTTTGGCATTTTCATCTTCAAAGTTATCATAAGGATACATTCCTGCCAGTTTTCTAACGGCAGCATCAGTTTGTACCATGACAAAATGTTCGTAATTGTCTACTTCAAAAGCTGCCTTAAAAGTATCGCGTACCCGCCAAACCACTACGGCACCAATCATAATAGGATTGCCTATTTTATCATTCACCTTAATCGTGTCACTATTGAAATTACGAGCTCTTAAAGAAATTTTCTTTTTTACCATAAAAGGATTTACCCACCAAAAACCGTTATCAACAATACTTCCTTTGTAATTACCAAAAAGAGTAAGCACAACAGATTGATTCGGACTGATAATGATAAATCCGGGTAACATCAATATCAATAATAAAACGACAAAACTCCATAAAGAATTTTGGGTTTTGATTAAAAAATATACACCAATACTAATTAATAGTACCAAAACAAATAGCACTATAAAGCCGTTAATGGGTTTGATTTGTTTTTCTTGTTTCATGAAAATAGGTTTTTTGATATTATTTTAATATCAAAAATATATCAAAAAATTTACATATGCAAATTATATTTCATTCGTTGTGAGATTTTTATTCCTGCAGAAATAAAAAAGCTCAAAAAAATTTTTTGTTTCGATAAATTTTTATAGATTTGCACTACTTTTTTCGGGATGTAGCGCAGTCCGGTTAGCGCACCACGTTAGGGACGTGGGGGTCGCAGGTTCAAATCCTGTCATCCCGACTATTTTAAAATCAATTAAGAAGCAAGAAGGTCATGTTTGTAGAATCCCCAAGTATACTTGGGGTTTGATTTTTCGGGATGTAGCGCAGCCCGGTAGCGCGCTTCGTTCGGGACGAAGAGGTCGCAGGTTCAAATCCTGTCATCCCGACATATAACAAATACTACTCAAGCATTTTGAGTGGTATTTTTTTTGCTCAATTGTTTTCTATTCTTTAATAATTCTCTGTGCAGACTTTAGATATATCCAACGGGCCAAAAAGTAAATCAGAATTCCCCAACTAATGCCGGCCAATATGTCAAAAGGATAGTGCACACCTGTATATATGCGACTGTACATAAACAAAAGCCACCAAACCACCAGTACATAAACCCAACGCGTATAGCTGCGAAGCAACCAGATACTAAACCAAACCAACAGAGTGGAATTAGAAGAATGTCCCGAAATAAAACTCCGGTTATGCGGATGTAATAAGTCTCTTATTTTACCTTCGAGCAAAATGTTTTGCGTAGGTCGAAGTCTGTCGAAATAAGCTTTGAAAAAATCGGTGGTTTCATTACAAATACCCAAAGCTATTGATAAAATCACCAAAGCCAATAAACCCTTACGCCAACCTAAAAAATAAATAAAGGACAAAGCAATCAGTATAAACAAAGGAATCCAATTGCTTTGATCGGTGACAAATAACCAAAAGGTATCAAATGGCTTGCTTCCCAGATTATTTAAATAAATAAGTATTTCCTGATCCCATTGAAGTATACGCTCCATTATTTATTGCCGTTTAATCGTATTGGTGATTTCTTCTTTGATATTCATTATCTTTTTGGTATCCTTGATTTCCTTTTTCAATTTTTCAAGGGCTTCGGTATCCAGACCGGCTTTTTGGGTTTCTTTTAAAACTTCTTTTTTGGCAGAATTGGTAGCATCGCGTAATTGCCGAATACCTTTGCCTAAATTACGGGCAATTTCAGGCATCTTTTCAGGACCGAAAATAATCAACATTACGGCTATGATGACAAATATTTCACTATAACTAATAAATAAGAAGTACATTATAAATGATTTTTCTGTACAAAGTTACGATTTATTTTTCAATCATAAGATTAGGTAATCTGTGGAACTGCATATCCCGATAGTTGCCGGAAGTAAAAACCCGGAAGCCTTTTCCTTATGTATCACATAATTACCGGAAACGAATTGCTTCATTGCTACCGCTCGTTCCTAAGTCCGGCAAGGGAGATGTATTGAATTCAGCATTTGTTTAAAGCATCAAAATTTCGATTTTTTCTTTAATTTATCAAATTCGGATTCTTGTTTTTGCTTGGGCCATACATTATTGGACATGTCGATATCAGCCGTCAGATTTTCGGGATCCAACTCAATTTTAACAATCTTTTTATCTGACGGAATCATCTTGCTGACTTTTTTATCGTTAAACCGCCATAATTTTGCCGGATAAATGATTTGCTTGCTTGTTCCGTCTTCATAAGTCAATTTTAAAATAACCGGCATTACCAATTCTCCCTTTTGCTCTAATTCAACACGGTAGAAATACTTGGGGGTTTTCATGTTTTTTATTTCATCCTTGGTAAAATGCTCGGTTAAAAAATTATGGAGTTTCACGGCACGTTGCAAAAGTGGTTTTCCGGATTTCATTTCCGGTTCAAAATCTCCGCTTTCTTCGGTGACCAAAGAGACAAAAGGCGGAAAATCTTCTACTTTCATTCCGTACATTTTAGCCATTCGCTTGATGCGTTCCGTGGGTTTATCGGTGATATAAAATTTTTCCACTTTACTGATTCCCATATCATTAACACGCGTGGTAAAGAACCATCCCCGCCAAAACCAATCCAAATCTACTGCAGATACATCTTCAAAAGTTCGAAAGAAATCACCCGGTTCGGGATGTTTAAATTTCCAGCGATTGGCATAGGTTTTAAAAGCTTTGTCAAAAAGTTTGTGTCCTAAGATTACTTCACGTAGCATATATAATCCGGCAGCCGGTTTGCTATAAGCTGTCATACTACGGTTGTACATCAAATCCGAATTATTCATGATGGGATTCATCTTGCTTTGGTCTCCCTTCATAAAAGGCACTATTTGCTTGGGGTATCCGCGTGAATGCAAAGAAAAACCGAGCTCTTTTTCAAAGGCTTGTTCTGCCAATAATTCGGTAAAAGTATTCAAACCTTCGTCCATCCACATCCATTGACGTTCGTCGGAATTGACCACCATCGGGAACCAGTTGTGCCCTACTTCATGGGTAATAACTTTGATCATTCCGTTTCGGGTATTGTCGCTGTACTTACCGTTTTCATCGGGACGTCCGTAATTCCAACAAATCATCGGGTATTCCATTCCTTGACGAAAAGCATTAACCGAAATAGCTTTGTGATAAGGGTAGTCAAACAAATGTTTGGAATATTGTTTTAACGTATTAGCGACTGTTCTGGTAGAATATTTTTCCCAAAGCGGTTGGGCTTCCTTGGGATACATCGAGATGGCTAATACATTTTTGCCGTCCAATTTTACCGCCATGGCATCATACATAAACTTACGGGAAGAAGCAAAAGCAAAATCACGGACATTTTCAGCTTTAAATTTCCAAGTTTTGTTTTTTTGAGCATGTGTTTTTTCATTTTTTTCAGCTTCTTCTTTAGTGACGATCAAAACCGGTTTATCAAAACTTTTCAAAGCCTTTTGATATCGCTTGTATTGTTTTTTGGTCAATACTTCTTTCCGGTTGGTCAATACGCCGGTACCGTCTAAAATATGATCGGCCGGTGCGGTAATATCCACTTCAAAATTTCCAAAAGGCAAGGTAAATTCACCGGTTTGAATAAATTGTAGGTTTTGCCAGCCGTTGACATCGTCATAAACCGCCATACGCGGATAAAACTGCGCAATGATATAGAGATTATTCCCGTCTTTTTCAAAAGTTTCGTAACCCGAACGGCCCCAATCCTCGGCAAAATTATTGATATTGTACCACCAATCTATGTCAAAACTGAATTTTTCGCCGGCTTTTAAAGGCTCCGGCAAATCAACACGCATCATGGTATGGTTGATAGTGTAATTTAAAGGCTTGCCATTATCTCCGGTTACCCGGGTGATATGATAACCGCCTTTATAACCCAAATCGGTATATTGAGAGATAAATTTACCGGGACGCAACATTACATTACTCCCGTCATCTTTGATTTGATCGGTATAAGAATCCGGTGACCGTTTGTTTTGGTCGAGTTGTACCCATAAATATTCCAAATCGTCGGGAGAATTGTTGTAATAAGTAATGTTTTCGTGTCCTTTTAAACGGGGTTGGGCAGTGTCTTCCAACTCGATTTGCATTTTATAATCCGCCTTGTTTTGGTAATAAGCATGACCGGGCGCTCCGGCGGCATTGCGGTACTCGTTGGGAGGCGGAATCAAATCGGTGATTTGACGAAATTTGCTCGTATTGTAGTGCCCTTTGGGCGTTTCTTTTTCTTGGGCCAAGGTTAATCCTGAAACCAACAGAAATAATATAAATATATTCTTTTTCATTTGTTTATTTTTTGTTGAACCGGTAAATCGTATAACCGATAGCTACCGGGAGTTGAATTGTCTAAGCGTGTTCATAACAGCTCGGAAACTAAAACCGGTAATTATTTCTATACAAAGATAAAACAATCATGGAAAAATGAATGCTAAGGATTTGTTAATTTATCCAATCTTTTTACATGCCGTTTCCCGTTTCTTAATTTCTTCACAATATATACCCCA
>Ga0256843_1002579_pt1 | contig 13122 bp, 10 predicted proteins | sample AlvinellametaG_FD_191572 | JGI IMG/M metagenome (GOLD analysis project Ga0256843, IMG submission 191572) | Pompeii worm associated microbial communities from hydrothermal vent at the East Pacific Rise, Pacific Ocean - Alvinella | ecosystem: Host-associated > Annelida > Integument > Unclassified ... | reverse complement strand
AGCATAATGTGTACAATAGAAAAATATGACAAATTGACATATTTGTCCGATCGCTTCGGCAAGTGCGCTATAATACCCCATGCAAACCGACGAAGCGAAAAAACTCTTCAAAAAACTCAAGATCCATACCCTCCTCGATCTGGCGCTGATCGTGCCGACGGGGTACAACGACACCACCCTCACGCAGGAGCTGAAGGTGGGATCGACCGTCACCGTCGAAGCGGTGGTGGAGGAGATGGGGACGTTCGGGGGGAAGCTGCGGGTCCGTTTCCGTCTGCCGCAGTTCGGGCGGAAGGTGAGTTCGACCTTTTTCCGCGCCACACCGTACCACTATCAGACATTCAAAGTGGGCAGCCGCCTGACGATCCAGGGGCGGCTGGAGGAGTATCGGGGGTACCTTCAGATCCCCCAGCCCCGCACGATCAAAGAGGTGGGCACCATCACCCCGAAGTACAAAACCCCCCTCAAAGCCACCGAGATCCGCCAGCTTGTCTCCACCTACATTACCGAGCGCAATCTCTTCAACGAAGGGCTCGACAGCCGGGAGGTGGCGACGCTGATGCACCTGCATTTTCCCAAAAGCATCGAAGAGGTGTATGAAGGGGGAGCGATCAAAGGGGAGTTCGTTCCGGTGCTTAAATTCATCGAAGCGTACAACCATATCCGCAAACTCCGCGGCAAACGTCACGACTATCCCGCACTGACCGCGCTGACCGGGGAGATCAAAACGTTCGTATCGGGGCTCCCCTTTACGCTGACACCGCAGCAGCAGGAGGCCATCGATACGATCCGGGCCGATCTTGCGCGCACAGACAAGGCGGCCCGCCGGATGGTGGTGGGTGATGTCGGATCGGGTAAGACGATGGTGATCCTGGCCGCGGCGATGACGGCCCTGCCGCACAAAAGCATCCTGATGGCTCCCACGTCACTGCTGGCGCTGCAGCTCTATGAGGAGGCGCGCAAACATCTGCCCGTCTCCGTCAACGTTGCGCTGGTGACCCAGAGCCAAAAGCAGGGGGACCACCGCGAAGCGGACTTCATCATCGGCACCCATGCGCTGCTTTATCTCGATGACCTCCCCGAAGCCCCGCTGGTGATGGTGGACGAACAGCACCGCTTCGGCACACGCCAGCGGCAGGAGCTGGAGATGCGGGTATTGGGGGGGAGGGTTCAGGGTTCGGAGTTCGGGGTTCGGGAGGATGGAAGTGCGGTCATAGCGGATTCGGATACCCCTCACTCAGACCTCAACGCTCAACGCTCAACACTCAAGGATGAAGATGCCCGCCCCCACTTCCTCCAGTTCTCTGCCACGCCGATCCCCCGGACGCAGGCGATGATGGAGAGTGAGCTGCTCGATGTGAGTCTCATCACCTCCACCCCGTTCAAAAAACAGATCGCAACCCGGGTGATCGGACGGAGCGATTTTCCCGATCTGCTGGAAGATATCAAATCAACGATCGCCCAGGGGGAACAGGTGCTGATCATCTATCCGCTGGTGGAGGAGAGCGAGGAGATCCCCTATCAGTCGCTGGAGGAGGCGCGGGGGTACTGGGAGGAGCGCTTCGAGCAAGTCTTTGTTACTCATGGCAAGGATAAGGAGAAAGAGGAGGTGCTGCTGCGCTTCCGTGAAGAGGGGGATATCCTGCTGGCGACAACGGTGGTGGAGGTGGGGATCTCTCTGCCCCGACTTACCCGCATCGTGATCGTCGGGGCCGAGCGGCTTGGGCTGGCGACGCTGCATCAGCTGCGGGGCCGGGTGGGGCGGCATGGGCAGGAGAGCCGATGCTATCTCTTCACCAACGATCCGGCCAACGAACGTCTGGCGAAGTTCGCGCAGACGACCAACGGTTTCGAGATCGCGCGGCTCGATCTGCAGTACCGTGACAGCGGGGATATCCTCGACGGGACGATCCAGAGTGGTCAGAAGTTCCGGTGGCTTGATATGGCGGAGGATGAGGAGGTGATAGCGTATGCAAAGAAGCGGGCGGGGAGGGAGTTAGGAATTAGGAGTTAGGAATTAGAATGTAGGAATTGAAAGTTGGAAATGGGTTTTTGGAGGGACAGACCTTGTGTCTGCCCCGGAAGGTGATGTGAGGATCAATACAATCCGAACTTGCCATCGGCGCGTTTGTACATGACGCGCATTTTGCCTTCATGGTCGTTGAAGACGATGAACTGGCGTTTGTTGTCGGAGCGGAGGGCTTCGATCGCTTCGTCGAAATCCATCGGCTTGTGCAGTTCGAGGTCCATGGGGACGATCTCGGGCTCGGTCTCTTCGAGGTAGTCGAGCTGCTCGAGAACCGCTTCGGCTTCACTGCCGAGCTCTTTGATGCTGGTGACCTGGTGGTCCTTGATCTTGTCGGCGTAGCGGCGAAGGCTTTTTTTGAGACGGTCGGTGGCCAGATCGATCGCAGCGTAGACATCTTTGTCTCTCTGGGTGATGACGATGGTGTTCTTGTCTTTGAGATTGAGCACAAATTCGGTGCTGTAACCTTTTTTGCCGTTTTTCGTATCACCTGAGATGACGACATTGGCCGAAATGATTTCCAGATTGTATTTTTCCAGCCCGTCGAGTGCGGCGTTGATGTAGTTTTTGATCGGTTCGGTTAACTCAAAGTGTCTTCCTACGATGCTTCGATTCATGATCTATCCTTTTTCCGTTTTTCCATCGAGGTCGCAACCTTAATGGTATATAAATTATAGCGAAAAAAGAGTCAACAGAGGGTAAACAGACATAAAACTACGAATCATCCTGTCCGTCGATATAGGCGTATCCGGTTTCGGGTTCGATATTGATGGTGAAAGGGTTTCCACTCTCGAGGTCGAAGGTCAGGGTGCATGTCGAAGAGAGGTAGCCTGCGTGGACAGGATGTGTCGCATTGGAAAAACCCGAACCATGAGGTCGACCCAGATGGTCAAAAGCGACATATTTGTTGCTGGAACAGGCTCCTCCGGGAGTGACGCTTTTGACCCCGTACCGTTTACCTATGAAGATATTAGGGCTGAGGTCATTGAGCGTGAGGCTCCCGGCGCAGCTGGAGTCGTGAGCCCACATGAGTTTGCCGGTCGACGGATCAAGAGCAGCTTCCGTGCTGTCGACGCGGGCATTACTTGATCCGTCCATGTTGTCATCACTGCCGATGGCATAGAAAGGTTTGCCATCACAGGTACCAAAATAGATGCGCCAATAGCGTCTTTCCCATTTGGGATCATTAAACTTGTGTTTATCGTCCAGCAGGGCAAGATGTTGTGTCCAGCGGATTGCGGAGAGGATATTGTCAGCAGCTTCCTGTTGAAGGTCACGTTCCAGCCGGGGGATGGCCAGTGCAGCGAGGATCCCCATCACGATGATGACCATGACCAGTTCGAGCATGGTAAAGGCATTGCGTTTCATTCCTCTCTCCTTATATTTTTTGGACGGTACGGCGGTGAACGGTACGCCAGCGAGTGGTGTTGTCGGGGTCTTTGTAGTCGACATAGGCATCGATAAGGAGTGTCAGTGGGGTTGCAATGGTTGAGACTGAAGTGCTGAGCACACGTGCCGTGTCACATTTGCTGACATCAATCTGGCTGCCGTTTACGATGTAGGCGATGCGTACACGTATGCGGTAGCCGTTACCGTTATCCGGTGTTCCGATGGTGCCTGTAATGTCCTGGGTGCAGTCGATACTGCGGTCATCGGCCATAACAGCCATGACGGCATATTCGGTGTAACTTTTGGCATAGAGAATGGCCTGTTCGTTCTGAAACTGAGCAGTTGTGGTCTTGACGATTTTGCCGCTGGTGTTCATGACCAGGGCACCGATGGCGGCCATGATGACGATTACGAAGATCGCAGTGATCATCGAAAATGCAGGTCGCATGTTTGACTTTTCCATTTAGAATACCACCTTTTCTTTGCAGGCATGGATCGTTTCGCTGGCAGCATTGCTGATCCGTTCTTTTTTACAGATTTTGATTCGGAAGGCTCCGCCAGAGTACTTGAAGCGGAAGTTGGTGACATTGTGCAGCAGCAAAGTACTGGTGTCACCGGTAATAGCTGTCGCGGCTTTTGGCAGGAAATTGTAGTGCAGATAAAGGTCGCCGCTGTTGTCTACTTCAAGTGCATAGGAGGTCCATGCCAGCTTGTATCGCTCTGCGATCATCGTCCCCGAAGGGATGCCATCCATGGTAATGGTTTCCCCCCCCATGTTACTGACTCCATAGGAGATGTTCCCGTCTTCAGCGAAATAGAGCTCAGCATCGCTGACCGTTCCGCCAAGGTTGCCAATGATGGTGTTGGCCAGGGCAAGGTTGGATCCGGGGGTTTTGATGGCAGAAGTGCTGGAGGCATTGATATCACAAAAACCGCTCCAACCCGGTTTTCTATTGGTATCACTTTCCAGTGCTTCGAAACTGTCCCCATCGTAACCGACCCACTGGAGAACCTTCATGTCGGCATCGGTGACGAGTTCCATGGGGATAAAAGTCTGACCGAGGGTTTTCCGGGCTCCAACCGTGCCCGGGATGGCATAGCGCAGGCGATTGGCGATCTGGTTGAGCGCGAGTTCGGTTTTGATATTGGCCCGGTACTGGGCACGCTGTATGATGTAGTTGGAGTAGGTTTGGGCGATGATCTCCGCACCAATCGAAGCAACGATTCCCAGAATGACAATCGCAAAAACCACTTCGAGCATCGTAAAGGCGGGATGGCGTCTGGCAATCTTTTTCATGGCAGTGCCTTACGGACATATTTGTAGCTTCCATTGTTGCAGGCAAAGGCATGCATGGTGATCTTTTTTTCCAGTTCTTTTTCGCTGCTGGTACTGGTCAGGGTAACGTGAATCGCTTTGATATTACTGGTGCTGCCGGCAGTACCGGATGGGTTGAAATTGTAAGAGAAGGTTTTGGCACCGTAACTTGCGGTATCGGAAGCATAGTTGATACTGGTGGCGATCTGAACAGTGTCACCGGTCGTGTCGGGATTTTCGATGTAGTCTTTTCCGCCAGTGCCGAGTCGGACTTCAACCAGCCCCACGTCATTAAAATCATCCAGGTCATCAATGTCGCTGCCCTCTTTGCCGATGGCTGTTGCGTTGTATTCGCCGCCGTTGCAGTTGTAGGTATGGGAGGTGCTGTTGGGCGGTACCCCTATGCGCCGCTGGGTGTTATTGTTTTCGGCCAGGGCGGCGACGGTGCTGTCGGATTGTGTGTGCAGGATGGCGGGGTCCCCTCCGCAGGGGACATTGATGTTGTTTTCATCCCAATCGTACGTCAGTATCATGTTGATCCGAGTAGCCGCTTCGTTAATCCCCTCCTGCTGCAAAGCGACGGAACTGCTTTGGGTTGCCGTTGCGATCAGCATGGGTGCGGAAAGGAGAACGATCCCCATCACGGCAATGGCAAAGATCAATTCAAGCATGGCAATGGCAGGACGTGTGTATGTGTAACGCATCTTACCACTCCACCCGTTTGGTTTTGGAAGTACTGATATCGTCCCCTACGACGTGGCCGGTCTTTCCGTATCCGGTCCAGGCGGTCGGTTGGGGAATAAATCGGACACGGTAGTACTGCTCTGCCAGGTCATATTCAAGCCAGGGGGTAGAAGTATAAACGGTTTCCACGGTGACCGGACGAGGATTTCCCGATGGCAGGGAAACGATAATATCGGGCTGGGTGCCGTCAAGGTGGTAGCCGACGCCGGTCAGCGTTTTGGCCGGTGGCATGGTTCCGTTCAGTTCAAGATGGGCATCTCCGGGTGTTCTTCCGCTGTAGTAGGAGACATTGAGATCACTGCTGCCCAGATCGGAAGGGTTGCTGAAAAGGTTGGCTGCCAGATACCAGTTGGAACTCTCATGCGCCATGCTGATACTGGAGTTCAGGTCAAATTCTTTGCAGGCATTGACCCCCCGGTCACAATAGATGATGATGTTCAGCGGTGTGGCGACACGGTCTCCCGGTTCTGTATACAGCTTGTCATTGGGTGTCACTTTGGCATAGAGGAAGGTGACATTGCTGTCCTGTGGTTGTGTGCCGGTCGGGATGTGGGTGCCCAGGTGGGCGCTGGCGTTGGCATCGGGGTCGGTGGCGTTGATCTCCCGATAGTTGACCCGGATCGGGTTGATCCCCTCGCTGCCGTCGAGGATGTCGTCTTTGGCCGGCTTGCGGAAGGTCGTAAGGATCCGGATGCTGGCCGAACCGGGATTGACGGTATCTTCAAACGCGCTTTTGGCAAGGGTGAGATTGGCGTCTTTGCCGATCTGTTCGTCGTCAAAGCGTGTCTGCGATGCCAGCGAGGAGCCGTACTGCAGGTACTGCTGGAACTCGATCCCAAACAGCGTCTTGAGGTCATCCTCAGAGGCGTTGGTCTCGCGGTGGAGCCGGAGGGTTACATCGGTCGCGACACAGCTGTCGGAGAAGTTGGTCGTGATCTTGCCGTCTTTGGACTTGGCGATGACGGTGCCTGAGTAATAAGCGGCCATGGAATTGGCAAGGCTAGCTGAACTTTGGTAGTATTCATCATCAAAATTGCTCATAAAGAGATATTGTTGATTGGACGGACTTGTGGAGAATCTGATCGATGAGAGGTCGAACCGGTAGGGTTCGAAGAGGAGGGCGATGTCGGTATAGAACGGATCGCCGGCATAGCTGGACCGGATGGCACACTCGACTTTGTTCGGATCGGTTTTGCCGGGCAGGAGACAGTCGTAGCATTTGTCTGGTTTCGGGCTGGTTTTGCAATCAGGATCAAAGACCGGCTTGTAGGCATAGTCCCCCTGATCGATGCGGGTCCACTCCCCATCGACTATCCTGAAGCCATAGTGCCCGACGTTGGAGTGGACGAAGGTGGGCTGATCGGAGGGGGTGATCGAATCGTACATCACCAGACCCATGGTCGAATCGTTGGTATCGTTACAGGCAGTGCTGTCGTTAAAATCAAGCAGGATCACCTTGCCACGCTGGAGGGTGTTGGCGGGCAGGGGGTTGACCGACTGAGGAACTTTGAACCGGGTGTAGTAGGCCTTGGCCCTATGGGCCGGATCGTTGAACTCACCTTCGTTGTCGTAGGAGGTGGCCTCGACTTTGAGCTGGTAGTTGTAACCGGCAACGAGACGGCTGGACTGTTTGCCGCTGACGTTGCGGCTGAGCTCGGAGGCCACAGTGGAATCGTTAGTCTCGTTGGTATCACGTATAACGACCCGGAACCCTTCGGGACGGATCGAGAAGTTGTCCCGAGAACAGACCGGCCGGGCAAAATAGGTGCGCAGACAGTCGTAGCAGGTGGTGCCGCTGCTGCCGGTGCAGTCGGTCAGACAGTACTGGGTGGTGTTGTCCTCAGCGGACGCATAGACATTGGCATAGAGTTGATCGAAGCAGCTGCTGTCTGCGGCCGATGAACAGGGATGATCGACCAGTTCCCGGTTGCCGTTCCCATCGTCTCTGGTCAGCACCCAGATCCGGAAAGCGGCGTTGCGCAGGACCAGCTGTTTGTCGTAGTCGGGGAAGGTACTCTGGTCGGTTGGGGTAACAGTGACACTCTCCTCGTTATCGAACTTGACAAAAGCTCCCTTGCTGGCAGCGACCGGTTCCTGACAGGTACTGTCATAACCGGCGGAAGCGTTGTTGTCGAAGGGGCTGACATCGATGAGCTCCATCTCGACTGTGGCGTGGATGGGGCTCACGACGGTATAGCTGCCGTTGGCATCTTTGGTATAGCTGACGACCCGCACGCTGTAGTTCCGCCCGGCTATCTGGGTATAGAGCGGATAGCGTTCGCTCTCCGGATCGGAGAGAGAGGAGGCGTTGTTCTCGACATTGAAGCTTCCCCAGATCGGATCGTAGACCGGGTTGGTGGGGCAGCGGTCAAGCGGCAGACCTCCCCAGACACCGGTATCGGTCGAAAAAGTAAAGTGCTGGGTAAATGTAGGTGTAAAGGTGACATTCCCCTCAACATGCAGGTCGAAATTTCCATGAAAAGAGGATTTCAAAAAAGCAAATTTCTGTTTGACGTATGTACTCTCTTCTGGCCCAAGCTTTCCTCCATTAGGTCCATAGTCGTGACCGATAGCGATCTGCCCTCTGCTGCTGTCTGTCTCGACTGCCGGGAGATAGGTGTTGATCCCCTCCGGTGAGATTTCGGATTGGCCGGTTCGGTATTCAAAGGTATCATCCGGCGTAAAAGTGACATGCAGTTTAGCATTGTCAAAATCAAAATCAGCTTCCTGACTGCGGATCAAGATCTTCATCTGAAGGTCTTTGCTGCCCCATTGTTGAGCAGTAAAGTTGCGATCATCCGAAGCGAGTTTGATATAGTTACCGATACGCAGGTCATAGTCGTAGCAGAGTTCTGGCTTAATGAGGTCAACGGACATGATGAAAAAAGAGGGGGTATAGCGGTCACCTCCGGTCCGGGGACGGAGTGTGGCTGTGGTAGACATGGGATTCAGAACATCGACCAGATCAATCACTTTCAGGTCGGTCCGCAGACTGGTGGCGTCCGGGGTTCGGATGATGCTGTTGGAGATCGTTGAGTCAAACAATGCATTCCCGGGATGATCCTGATTTTGGACCTGGGTGACATCACCGGCTTCATTGATGATCTCAAATGTGTTGGAGCCGTTGTCTCCGTCAATGGCAAACAGAGCCAGTTTGGAATTGATGGGGCTGTGACGGGGCGTTAGAAAACCGCTCATGACAAGATCATCATTGTAGTGGCGATCGACCGTGACATATCCGTCAAATAGGGTGATGTTCTTGAAGTCTTCATGGACATCTTCATAGATAATAACCAGTGCCCAGGAGGCATAGTTTCCGTGGCGGTCTTCTACACCCTGATTTGATCGGATGTTGGCTACTGCATAGACGCCGTTTGGATTATTGGCGTCAATCATGCTGGTAACATTTTTAAATCCGGAATAACCCAGTTTGTAAAAGTCAAATTGATCGGCAGTTACCTCAGTATAGGATCCCCCGGGTACTTTAAAGAGAATTTTTTCTGCTCCATAAGTGGATGTTGCCTGCTCAAAGTTGATCTGAGTGTTGGTTGAGTAGACAGGCTCTCCTCTGATCGTCTGTCCGTTGGCAAGTCCGGGGGAACCCATGAAGTCACCGGATTTATTGGAGTTGTGAATAACTCCCTGCCAGTATAGCCCGGCCCAGAGGACTTTGGCTCCATGTGGGACAAACGTCGAGATGTTCAATTCAGACGTGGATGAATTGACCGTTGAAGCGTCGTTATCGATATCAATGTATCGGGAGGCGTAGTCGTTGGAATACGATTCGATGCAGTGGCCGGTCCAGGGTGGGTTTTCTCTGGTCTGCGCAATGGCACACTGGTTTGCATTGCCGATAATGGCGTAGTTCCCGGCGATGTTGCGAGTATCAACAGGATTGCGGACGGAGAAGGGTCTGTCGCCTCCTGTCAGTGTGGCACCTCCTGCTCCTGCGGTAAAGACCAGGTGAGCTTCGTATTCATCTCGATCGTGTCCAGTTTCTTTAAAACGAAAAACGACTTGATCACCGCGTCGAAGTTTTCGTGATAGGAAATGGTTTTTTCTGGTCGGATCATCGGGATAAACTTCATTGCCGTTTACCCATACTTGCAGATGATATTTGTGGTTATTGGGTGAAGTGGTTGTGAGGTTGAACTCACCATCGGTATCAACAGTAAAGGTGTAGTAATCTTCTTTCGCCGAACCGTCGTTGTCGTCACTGACTCCACTCAGACAGGTTGTAACGTTTGTATCCACATGATCAAGACTCGGGATCGTGACACCGGGAGAGGAGCTGTTTTGGCTATCATCATCGAGACTGCAGTCACAGCCGTGACAGACCGGTTCCGGCAGGTTGTTGATCCGGATATTAAATGTCTTTTCGTAGGTATTGCCTGCGCTGTCTTCGACCTGAACATTGATCTGATAGGTGCTTTGGGTCTCATAGTCAAAGACTTCGTTTGTCTTCAGGGTATCACCGTCGATGGTAAAACGGCTGTTGGCCGGATATGCGTTTGTGTTGGTCAGTCGATAGGTAAATATTTCGTTGGGATCGCTGTCGACAGCTGCAAACGTGCCGACGACGGTTCCGGCCGGTTTGTTCTCATCAACAGAATCATGATCCAGTGTGATATCGGTCGGGGGGGTGTTGGTCATGGCAGAGGCAGTGATAGAGACGGTGACACCGGAATTGGTAATCGAACCGTCGGACGCAAACCGGACCGTGATTGTATCCCCCTGGACGGTAAAACTGGTATTGATCGGGCCACAAAACTCTTGTGTGCTGCCTGACTGATCGGTAACCGAAACCACATCATAGCAGGTCCTTGACCAGGCGGAGGGGCTTTCCAAAACACCTTGAAGCGTTACTGTTAATTCGCTGGCCCCGCTTATGGAAAGTACAGTGGTGGTGTCACTGTTGTTTTCGTAAGGGGAGGGTGATGTTGTTGTCGAGGTGTTTTGGGCATTGTTTACCCAGACCGTCGCTGCCGGAAGGGATGTCGCGAAGAACACCATTGCGAAGAAAAGATATTTTTTGAAATAGTTTGGAAAATTCATGACTGCACCTTTACCATTGGCTCTAAGCCGGAATTCGCGTGCACAACGAGAGATAGTGTCATATAATGACATTTTAAAGATAGGCAACCCGGCTGTCTGCGCGAGACCCGTGGCTTTCCGTCCCTGTCTCACGACAGGTTTGGCTTTTCTCCGTATACACTTACAACCTACACTATAACATAATAATGTTAAAAAAATGCAAATCTGTGGTATGATTCGGTGAGAGATATGGAGTAGGATATTTATGATTATGAGGGTTCCGGGATGTGCACATGAAAAAGGATAAATTGGTGCGATGGATACGCATGAGTGTGCTTGTGTTGATGAACATCACTGTGATGGGGTGTGCACCGCAACCTAAAGCTGAAAAAGCCCCCTTGAACGCATCCACAACAAAGGTGGAGGACGAGGCATATGTTACTTTTCGAAACACCAATGAGAATTCTCCAAAGATTCCGGGGATGATCGTGCGACTGGCCAAACGGCATATCGCGGCCAAAGAATATCTGCTGGCACGTTTCTACTGTGACGAGTATCGGAGGGATTATCCGTCGGGACCAAAGCGGGATGAGATCGAGTACCTGCGGGTAAAGGCTGGGATTCTTCACGCCGAAGCACAGCAGGATGACCGGATGATGCAGCAGGCCGAAGCGGAAGCGAAACAGTTCCTGTCAATATTTCGGCGCAGCCCGTATCGCAAAAAGGTCCAGGCACTGCTGACCGATATGCGTACCCGGCAAAATGCCCGATACGAAGAACTGGCAAAATACTACGAGAAAAAAGGCAAACCCAAAGCCGCAGCGTTCTATCGGGAGAAGATAAGGTAGGTCGGGTTCCCCCGATCCCGACGATTTCGTGATCGATCGTGCGTGATCGGTAGCTATCGCCGGTTGTCGGGATCGGGGATCCCGGATCAAGTTCGGAATGACGGGGGGGTTCCGTGTTCTTGTCATCCTGAACTTGATTCAGGATCCCCTCGATATGCCGAAATGCTGGGGCGTCCCTGAATGTTGGATGGGATTCCGGATCGGGGTCCGGAATGACGGGGGGTTCCGTGTTCTCGTCATCCTGAACTTGATTCAGGATCCCCTCGATATGCCGAAATGCTGGGGTGTCCCTGAATGTTCGATGGGATTCCGGATCACATCCGGAATGACGGGGGAGTCTACCCCCCAAGATACGCAGCCTGAATGGCCGGGTCGTCGAGCAGATCGGTCGAGGGGCCGTGGGTGGAGATGGTGCCGTTCTCGAGTGCGTAGGTGTAGTGGGAGTTCTTCAGGGCCAGTCGGGCGTTCTGCTCGACGAGGAAGATGGTGGTACCGCTTTCGTTGAGCTCGCGGATGACGGCGAAGATCTCGTCGACGATGATGGGGGCCAGCCCCATGCTGGGTTCATCGAGCAGCAGCAGTCTGGGACGGCTCATGAGCGCGCGGCCGACGGCGACCATCTGCTGCTGGCCGCCGCTGAGGGTCCCGGCGTAGTCGTGGCGCTTTTCGCGCAGGATGGGGAAGCGGGTGTAGATCGCCTCCAGATCGTCCGCGATCTCGCTGTCGCGGCGGGTGTAGGCGCCCAGCAGTAGATTGTCCTCCACGCTGAGGATCCCGAACAGTCCGCGCCCCTCCGGCACCTGCGCGATGCCCCGGACCACACGGGTGTTGGAGGGCAGGCCGGTGATCGCTTCGTCGTCGAGCCTGATGGAGCCTTCGGAGGGTGATACCAGGCCGCTGATGGTCCGCAGCAGTGTGGTCTTACCCGCGCCGTTGGCCCCGACAAGCGAGACGATCTGCCCCGGCGCAACTCGCAGGGAGACTTTGGAGAGGGCGAGGATCTTGTCGTAGTGGACGGTGAGATTCTGGATGTCAAGCATGGGCAAAATTCCTTTGGAATTTTAGTGAAGAGTGAAGAGTGAAGAGAGAAGAGTGTCGGTATGCGTTGAGGTGCAACGCCTTTGTTTGATGGGATGAATGGGTAAAATGGGCTGGATGGGGTATGGTAGGTCGGGTTCCCCTGATCCCGACGATTTCATGATGGATCGTGCGTGGTCGGTGGCCGTTGCCGGTTGTCGCAATCGACGATTGCGACCTACGCGGATTTGATGTTTGCCAGAACGATCGGGGAGATTCCGGATCGGGTCCGGAATGTGAGACGCGTGAAGCCAACGATAATTGCTTGTCGTTGGTAGAGTCGGAACCGAAGCGGTCGGAACGAAGTGAAGCCGCGCAGGCTGTCGCACCACCGTCATCCTGAACTCGATTCAGGATCTCCATTTTTTTCTGGGGACGCGAATTCATTCGCGTTAATGTCAGCGATTGAAATCGCTGCTCCAATAATGTTCGGGGGGATTCCGGGGCAAGCCCGGAAAGACGGATGCATGCTACCATTTCCTCATTCCTCATTGCTGCCAAGGTACGCTTCGATCACCGCGGGGTTGTTCCGTATCGCCTCGGGGCTCCCTTCGGCGAGTTTGGCGCCGAAGTTCATCACCGTGATGTGGTCGGAGAGGTCCATGACCATCTTCATGTCGTGTTCGACGAGGATGACGGTCACTTCATCAGCCACGACGGTACGGATGAGCTCGGCCACTTCGGCGGTC
>Ga0256843_1002578_pt1 | contig 13122 bp, 14 predicted proteins | sample AlvinellametaG_FD_191572 | JGI IMG/M metagenome (GOLD analysis project Ga0256843, IMG submission 191572) | Pompeii worm associated microbial communities from hydrothermal vent at the East Pacific Rise, Pacific Ocean - Alvinella | ecosystem: Host-associated > Annelida > Integument > Unclassified ... | reverse complement strand
TACACTCTCCAATCCCCATCCTTGTTCTGGTTTGTATAGGTATGCCCATATCCATAAAAAAGGCCAGATAACATGCATCAAAAATAGGCTTACCCAACCTGCGACATGTATGGCATCTTGATGTGGATGGTTTCTCTTTTTGGCTATCTCATAAGGTATATCATGTATATATATGATGAGATATATCAAAAATATAGATACAGTGACAAATACTCCTAATGCAACATAATCTAATGTTCTTGGATCTATCGCTAGTGCCATGAACTCTCCTTTCTTTTATATATCGTCCATTATAACTTATAAACCCTTAATGGATTTATGCTTTCTTGTGATTTTTATGATATAATCCATATATAACCAAATTTGTAAAAGGAGAGTAAAAAGATGAATTTTAAACAGATAGTTAAAGTATCTTTTGTATCTATACTGCTTTTAGGGACTACTTTTATATGGGCAAATGATACAAAAGCTACACTACCACAATCTCAAGTCAAAGAGCAAAAGGCTTCTGATATACTCTTAAACGCTTATCGATATATAGAGAGTTTAAGACACTTTCAAATCAAAGCGATAAATCTAAGCGAAGATGTATATAAAGATGATGTTATAGTAGAGTTAAGACACAAAATTACTATGGAAGTGAGACGACCAGGTAGTATGTTTGTAGATATAGAAGGTGATGTCAAAAATCAAGAGATATATATCAATCAAGGAAGATTTGTTATATATAGTAAAAAATACAATATGTATGGTGAATTAGAAGTTGATGAAACTATAGATGATACTTTGGATATGCTTTTCAATATGTATAATATCAAATCACCATTGGCAAATCTTGTCTATAGTGATATCTCATCAAGACTTAGACCTAAAAATGATGGTTACTATATAGGTGTTGTGGATTATAAAGGTGTTAAGTGTGATTATGTAGTTTTCACTAGCGACACAAAAGAGCTTCAAGTGTGGATACAAAAAGGCAATAAACCTTTGATTAGAAAATTTATCATCATAGATAAAACCATAAAAGAGAAGCTAAGAAGTACTACTATGTTGGATTGGAATCTTCATCCATTCTCATTTTTTGATAGATTTGAGTTTATAGCTCCTAAAAATGCTATGAAAATAGATATACTACCATATAAAGAGGATTGATATTATGAAAAGATTTATATTTAGATTTGTTTTTGTTGTATTGGCTTTGGGTGTTTTCTCTCCATCTATTAAGTATACACCTACTATGTATGAAAATAGTATGGGAGTATATGATGTAAGTGCATACCTTGATATCTCTATACTTAGTCAAGTAGAAGCTAGAAGAGGTGGTGGAAGAGTAGGTGGTGCTAGAGTAGGTGGAATGAGAAGTAGTGGTATGAGACGAAGTAGTTTTAACAGAGGTAGTTTTAGTCGTAACCGTATGAGTTCACCTAGAACAAACCGTTACTATGGTGGTAGTTTTCAGCGTTCAAGACCATCTGCTAGACCATCAAATTTTAGACCAAGTAGAGATAAATCTTTTACTAGACAGACAAGACCAGCTACAAGACCAGTCAATAGACCATCAACAAAACCGGTTAGTAGACCAAATAGACCAGGCAATGGATTTAGACCAGATAGACCAAATAGACCAGGCAATGGATTTAGACCAGATAGACCAAATAGACCAGGCAATGGATTTAGACCAGATAGACCAAATAAACCAGGAAATGGACACAGACCAGGAAATGGACACAAACCAGGAAATGGACACAAACCAGGAAATGGACACAAACCAGGAAATGGACACAGACCAGGAAATGGACACAGACCAGGAAATCCAGGAATGAAACCGCCACATGGAAGACCACCACATCATGGACATGGACATCACCATCACTACTATCCATACTATGGAGGGTATTGGCCATGGTTTTGGGGTAGTGCTATTGTAGTAGGTGCCATAGTATCTACTGTACCAGATGATGATTGTCACAACATCACTATAGATGGTAAACTTTACAAAGAGTGTAAAGGGGTACTGTTTGAACCTGTATATTCAGGAGATGAGGTTAGCTACAAAGTCGTTAAGATAGAAAAATAAACAGTTTTTATCTCTTTAGTGGGTTTTACCCACTAAAAATCTTTCTAAATTCACTTTTTTATATTTTTTTATATTAATTTTATAATAACTTAAGTTTACTCTTGATATTATTTGATATAACAACATTTCAAATAAGGGAGAAATAATGTTAAAGCAAACAATCAAAATGGCAATCGCAACAATCTTGCTGGGGGGCAGTGTTGCAGTTGCTGGGAATGTAACAGATGTTTTGAGTAAACAAGAAGCTCTTAGTCATACTGCTTTAAAAGCGTATAAGAAACATAAAGCTGTAGCTTTGGTAAAACAGATACATGAGATTAAGGTACAAAACCATAAACTTCAAAAGCAAGTAAGAGATCATGAGATAAGAAATCTTCTTGTATTTTTGGATATATGTTTAGATGAGATGAAAACAACTCTCAAAAAGCCTTATTCAAAAGACAATGCACAAATCATTGCAGACCTTAGTGTTTCTATCCAAGAGGGTACACACTATGTAAAAAAGCATTGGAAGTACAACTAACATACTACTATAAAAAAGTCCTTTAACAAGGGCTTTTTATCATTACATACTCCAAATCATACAAAATCATTTACTTCAAAAATAGTATTAACCCTAATATGTGTATAATATAAGCTATAAAAATATAGGATGTATCGTGCAGAGATTATTAGTTATCTTAGTTTTTTTGAGTAGTTTATATGCTAGTAGTATCAAAGTAGCAGTATCTGCCAATGTAAGTTATGCTATGGAGGATTTAAAAAAAGAGTTTTTATCATCTCACCCAAATATCAAGATAGATACTATCGTAGCTAGTACAGGCAAACTTACTACTCAGATAATCCACGGAGCCCCTTATGATATACTCTTAGGTGCCAATGTAGAGTACCCACAAAAACTATATGATATGCATATAGCTATAACAAAACCCAAAGTGTATGCTAAAGGTGCATTGATATATCTAACTAGCAAGGATTATAACCTTTCAAATCCACTAGGGTTACTACTATCACCACAAATCAAAAAGATAGCCATAGCCAACCCCAAAACAGCCCCATACGGCATAGCTACAGTAGAAGCATTGAAAAATGCCAATGTGTATGATAAGCTAAAAAGTAAGTTTATATATGGGGAGTCTATATCTCAAACACTTACATATACACTAAAAGCATCTGATATAGGTATAGTAGCAAAGTCATCTATATACTCACCAAAACTATCTTATCTCAAAGAGAGTAACTACAAAGATGTCAATAAGACTCTTTATACCCCTATCAGTCAAGCTATGGTTTTGCTAAAACACTCCAGCCATTCAAAAGATGCCAAAGAATTTTATGAGTTTTTGTTGAGTGATAAGGCTAAAGATATATTTGAAAAGTATGGATATATAACTAGATGAAAGATATAAAAGCAACTATCATCGAGATAGAAAATACAAAGCAGTTACACCGTGTAGTATTTGAAATATGTCAAGAGAAACTATCTATGTTCTCTTTGCAGTTACCATCAGCATATAAAGTAGGTAGTTGTGTCAAACTATCTTGTAATCCTACAGCTATCGCTATCGCTAAGGATTTGCTAGATACTACACAAGTAAGCTATGAAAATCAACTTAGAGCTACTATCACCAAGATAGATAAAGGTAAGCTACTTAGTGTAGTGAGTTTGGATATATGTGGATATATGATAGAGTCTGTTATCTCTACTAAGTCTTTAGATAAGATGCAGTTGCTAGTAGGAGATAGTGTTGTAGCACTCATAAAAGCATCAGAGTTAGCTATATCAGGGGTGTGTGATGATAGATAGTCTTTTGAGTATAGATTGGCAACCTTTTGTACTATCTTTCAAGTTGGCATTTATCACAGCTACTATACTTTTTGTGATATCTTTGCCACTATCTTGGTACTTGGCTACTACCAAGTCTAAGTTCAAGCCTTTTTTAGAAGCTATCACAGCACTTCCTATCGTTTTGCCACCATCTGTATTGGGATTTTATCTTTTGTGGACATTTTCCAACACTTCAGCTATAGGTGAGTTTTTGCAAAGTCATTTTGATATATCTTTGACTTTTAGTTTTGTAGGGCTGGTTGTTGCTAGTTGTTTTTACTCTTTGCCTTTTATGGTGCAGCCACTTCAAGCAGGATTTGAAGGGCTTAATCCACATATGATAGAGGCTAGTTACATAGCAGGTAAGTCTAAGCTACAAACTCTGCTTTTTGTAGCTATGCCCAATATCAAGCCTTCACTTTTGATGGCATTTATCATCACTTTTGCCCATACAGTAGGGGAGTTTGGTGTGGTTTTGATGGTGGGTGGTAGTATCCCAGGTGAAACCAAAGTAGCTTCAGTTGCGATATATGAACAAGTCGAGGTTATGGACTATGCCAATGCACACATATATAGTCTAGCTATGTTACTTATCAGTTTTAGTGTATTGTTGGTCGTTTATATCTTCAACCATAGATACAAAACAAAGTTGGGGTTAAGATGATACAGATAGATATATATAAAGAGTTGCAAGGTAGTAACGGTGTTATGCCTTTGGATATATCTATAGATATAGACTCTTCTAGTTTTGTAGCCATCAGTGGCAAAAGTGGAAGTGGCAAGAGTACATTTTTACGAATATTGGCAGGACTTACTCAAGCTAGAGGTAAGATAGTAGTAGATGGTGAAGTGTGGTTGGATGATAAGTTTTGTCTTGATATTCAGTCAAGAAAGATAGGCTTTGTATTTCAAGACTATGCACTCTTTGAAAATATGACTATATCTCAAAATCTTCTTTTTGTAAACAAAGATAAAAAGTTAGCCAATAAACTCTTAGAGATATGTGAACTTCATGATATGAGTCATAGACTACCTTCTATGTTAAGTGGTGGACAGAAACAAAGAGTAGCTTTGTGTAGAGCTATGATGAAACGACCAAAACTTTTACTACTTGATGAACCACTATCAGCTTTGGATGTAGATATGAGAGCTAAACTTCAAGATGAGATAGGTAAACTTCACTATGAGTTTGGTACTACTACTTTGATGGTTAGTCACGAACCAAGTGAGATATACAAACTAGCTAGTAGAGTTGTTGTCTTAGAGCAGGGTAGAGTTATCCAAGATGATACACCACAAAATGTACTACTTCACAACAAAGGAAGTCAAAAGTTCTCTTTTGAAGGGAAGTTGCTTGATATACTTAGTGTAGATACCCTATCTATCGCTATCGTATCAGTAGGACAGCAGATAGTAGAGGTGGTTTTGACACCATCTCAGGCTACTACTTTAAAAGTAGGTGATAGTATCACTCTAAGCACTAAAGCATTTGGTGTCAATATAGGCTAGATAACATATCTTCTATACACTCATCTATCATCTTATAAACCAGTTCAAACCCTTCAAGTCCATCATAGTAGTAAGGGTCTGGTACATCTTGGTTGTTATATGATGCAAATGAGCCTAGTTTTTTGACATGATGAAATCCCCTTGCTAAAAGGTCTTTTTTGTTTTGTTCATCCATAGCTATGATAATGTCAAAGTTTTTTATATCATCTTGATTGATAGGTCGAGAAGTTTGAGAAGATATATCTATACCATACTTTTTGGCTATGGCTATGGAGTTGCTACAAGGCTTTTCTCCACGATGGTAACTACTAGTTCCAGCCGAGTCTATATATATATCAAGGTTAAGCTTTTTTGCTTTGTCTTTTGCTATCCCTTCAGCTAAAGGAGATCGACAAATATTTCCTAAACATACAAACAAAATTTTTTTCATAAACTATATAACCTTTTTGCAAATTTTATCATATTTTAAATTTCATATATAGTTTTTTTAGGAAAAAGTATATCCAAGATGGTATAATTTTTATAGATTTTATCTATAGGAGGGATAGTGTGATATTTAGAGTTATATTTTTGTTTTTATCTATGTATATGTTTTTGTATGCTACACCCAAAACAAGAGGTGATATACTAGCATCTGATAAGAAGCCTATTGTACTAAATCCTTTGGGTGGATATGTAGATAAGGTGAAGGATATAGGTAGAGAAGGTTTAGAACAACAATACGACGGTATCTTATCATCTGGTGATGATGTTTTAACATATATAGATAGAGGTTTACAACAAGATATAGATACTTTGGTACTAAAAGCCAAAGATAAGCTAGATGCTACAGAAGTGATGGTTATGGTGATGGAGTCAAACTCAGGTAAGATGTTGGCACTATCAAGTTCTAACCGTTATGATACTACAAAAATTACAGTAAAAGATATCAAATATATTAGACCACATTTTGCAACATATCTTTATGAACCAGGGGCTGTTTTGATGCCTTTTAGTGTAGCAACAATGCTTTATAAGTATAAAAATAACCCTGATAGATATAAACAGAGTTATGATACAAACTTCACAACACTCAAAATCGGTAAGCATTATCATATAAAAGATGATACGATATATAAAAAACAGACACCAAAAGATATGCTAGTACACTCATCAAATGTAGGTATGGCACTTTTAGTACAAGATATCAATGGATCTTTTTTCTATGATGCTTTGCATTTTTATGGATTTGATGAAAAAAGTGGTATAGATTTGCCTAATGATAAAAAAGGTTTTATCAAAACAAAAACACAATTACAAAACAAACTATATCGTGCTAGTAACTCATATGGGTATGGTATAAAGCTAACTCCTATGCAGTTGCTAAAAGCTTATGCTATATTTGCCAATGATGGTGTTGTCTCAAGACCACATATCGCTACTATAGCGACTACAGAATCTAAGGAAGTATTGCCTCCTTTTATCGCTAAACATATCAAAGATATGTTGATATCTGTAGTACAACAAGGTACAGGAGTGAATGCACAAGTAGAAGGTATCACAGTTGGTGGGAAAACAGGCACAGCACATATAGCAAAACATGGACGATATATCAAGTCATACAACAGTAGCTTTTTTGGTTTTGCGCAAGATAAACAAGGAGATAATTATACTATAGGTGTAGTTGTAGTAGAACCCAAAGAGCCAAACAGTTACCTCTCTTCCAAATCATCTGTACCTATCTTTAAACAAGTAGTAGAGAGTATGATATCTCATAACTTACTAAAACCAGATACCAATAGCACCAAAGAGTATATACCACCACTAGAACAAGCAGTTATCACTAAGCCATATGGAGTATATAAAGATAAAGAGTTTGATATCAATATTATGAACAAAACACTTATGCTACAATCACTAAAAGCAGATAGCAAAGTTGTATCTATCGCTGATGGTAAGGTAGTCTTTGCTGGATTATCTAAAGATTTGGGAAATGTAGTAGTTATATACCATAAAGATAAAGTACATAGTGTATATGCAAACTTATCTACTATAAGTCCACAGATAAAAACAGGTACTACACTCAAACAAGGTCAAACTATAGGAACAATCAAAGATAAACTTATCTTCCAAATGACCAAAGATAGCCAAGCTATAAACCCAACTGAGTTTATAGAGTTTAGATAGAGTAAAATATCAATCTTTATAAACTTTTTGTATATTGTGTGTTTTTTCCATAGGGTAAAACCAAGTTTTTATCCTTTGGAGTCGATAAGGTGAGTTTAGTATAAATATGGCTACTATTGATAAAATACCAAAAAGTGCTAAGATGCTATATTTCCATTTCATTATTTCCCCCTTTAAACAATGTGATATTTCCAATCTCAAACTGAAGTATTTTATCTAAACTTGTATAAGAGTTATAAAGTAAAAAAGATTATTTGTCTAGAAAGATTAAAGATAAAAGTGGTGGGTCCTCGGGGACTCGAACCCCGGACCACTCGGTTATGAGCCGAGTGCTCTAACCAACTGAGCTAAAGACCCAAATAGTGGTTAATCGAAAGTTTTGGTTTGCATTGTTACTTTCGAGATGGGATTATAGCTATTGTAACCTTTAAAAATTATTAAATTTTCTAAAATTCCAAAAATTAATGCAAAAATTATAAAAGAAGTCCCCCCATGGCTAAACATAGGTAGTGGCAAGCCTACAACAGGAGCCATACCGATAATCATATAGATATTTACTCCCATATAGACAAAAAACAAAAATGCCAATCCTGAAGCAAAAGTTTTTATCATATAATCATCCCTATGCCGATATGAGATAAACAGTAAGTTAAAGATGAGAAGTATATAAAGACCAATAACTGTAACCATACCTTTAAATCCATATCTCTCACCTAAGTATGCGAATATGAAGTCTGTAGAAGATACAGGCAAGAACTTTAGTTGTGTTTGTGTAGCATCCTCTTTGGATTTGCCCTCCATCCCACCTGAACCTATAGCTATGAGAGCTTGTCTTACTTGGTAGCTTGGGTTGTTGAGTGCATCATAGATTCTTTTCTTTTGATAGTCTTTGAGTCCATACTCATAGAGTATAGGTGCTGAAGTTCCAAGTACGACAACTATCACAGTCCATATCTTCCAATCTACTCCGATAAGAAAGAGTATCCCATATCCTGTGATAAGCAGTACCAAAGCAGTACCCAAATCAGGCTCTTTGGCTATGATGATAAATGGTATAACTATGACAATGGAGAGTTTGATAAAGCTTAGAAGTTTGTATCCACTAGGTGGTGGAGGGGATTTGTGTATAAGGTATGCAAGCATCATGATGACATTTACTTTGATAAACTCTGAAGGTTGTATCGTGATATGAACTCCTGGTAACTCTATCCATCTTTTAGCACCTAAGATAGTCTTACCTACAAACTCAACTGCTATAAGCAAAGCTAGGTTGATAGCATAAAATATAGGAGAAAACCACCACATGATACGACGCCAAGGTATAAGCATAGCAACGACAAATACAACAAAAGCTATCATATAATAAAGCATCTGTTTTTGAAATAGCTTATGGTTTATCTCATTTACAAGTGAAGAAGAGATATAAAGTATAGGCATTAGTTGTAAAAATAGTATATAAGAGAAGTTTTTAAATATCTGTTTACCCATACTTTGTTGTTTATCCATACAAAAATCCTATTTTTTTGGTATTATAACAAAAACAAAGGAAAAGAGTGATTGAATTTTACAAATATGATATGCTAAATGGTTATGAAGACATCATAGCACTTACTACTACTAAAAATACTCAGTATGATTATGACTTCTCTTTGGCACTTCATACAGGTGAAGATAAAGCTAAGATACTCTCAAATAGACAAGAGTTGCTCAAATCCTTAAATCTTGAAGCTTATACTATAGTCTTAGCAAACCAGACTCATAGTTGTAATATATCTGTGATAAATGATACAACTTCTAAAGGGTGGGAGGATGAGAGTAGTGCTGTAGTAGATACAGATGCTCTTATGACTAACCAAAAGGGAGTACTTTTGGGGATACTTACAGCTGATTGTGTTCCTGTTTTACTATATGATACTCAAAAAGAAGTTATATCAGCTATACATGCAGGGTGGAGAGGCAGTGCTTGTCAAATAGTACAAAAAACCATATCAAAGATGCAAGAAGTGTATAATTCAAATCCCAAAGATATAAAAGCCATTATTGCTCCTAGTATCGGTAAGTGTTGCTATGAAGTGAGCTGGGATGTTGCAAAACATTTTGAGGATATAGATAGTGCATATACTAAAGTAGGAGATAAGTATATGTTGGATTTGCCTTATATCAACAAAGTGCAACTTATACAAAGTGGAGTTGAAAGTAGTAACATATACCTAAGTGGAGTGTGTACTTCTTGTGATAATGAGAGATTTTTTTCGTATCGCAAAGAGTGTGGTTGTAGTGGTAGGTTTCTTACTCTTATAGGTTTGAGAAAGTAAAACTACTTTTCTCAAAACTTCACAAGACTAAATGATACAGTAGCTTTCCATCCTTGGAAGTCTGTATTGCTCATAGTACCTTGTAAGTTACCACTGATATCTACATCTTTGAAAGCATCATCAAAGATATGTATCATAGGACCTACTTTCCAATGTATGGATGTACCTAATGTAAATGCACTATCAAACCCAACAACATCACTCAAATCACTATCTAATAAAGTAGCTGATGTAAAAAACTCCATCCACACAGGCAAATCCATCAATGAAGCTAGTTGATGAGTGTGAAATCCAGCTCTCAAATCAAGGTTAAATCCATCTACACTATCAACATCGTGGTCAAACTCCATATCTATGTAGTGTAAAGTAGCATCAAATTGTGTTTTGTATCCAGAGATAGTAGGGTGATATACTATACCACCATATATATCATATAGTTGAGTATCACTTTTTTGGTTGAAAAGTTCTTCGACTCTTTTATCATAGCTTGATGAACTAAGTGGTGTTTGTGGGTGGAAGTTGTCATCATCACTACTCATCCACATAGCAGAAGCACCAACTATAAAAGATGTATCTTTATATGGATTGAAGTTGCATCCAGTACCTATCTTAAGATATATAGAGTCAAACTCTATATCATCCAAACTACCACCCCTATCTAGGTTTGTGTTGTTTTGTTGGATATTTGTAAAACCAAAACCACCTTGAACAAAAGGTCTATATCTGTCACTATAGTCTCCAAAGAAGTAACTTCCTACAAAGTTGGCATTTGCCAAGTCGGGCTTATCTCCATTGGTTTTATCAAACTCATACCAACCTGAACTTGTATAGATATTGTTTGATGTGAAGATAGATTTTGCCAAGAGATTTTGGTATGTATCTTCTAGTGTTGAAGCATATGATAGTGAAGTAACTACCAGTGCTATCATAGGGTATCGCAGTTTAAAACTCATCAACTTTCCTTTGGTGTGATAAAATATAGCTGATTATAGCATAATATACTTATCTAGCTTTTTATCTTTTGCCACAAAAGACCTAAATATTCGTGCATAAGTATATGTGATTTGTAAAAAGCATTTATTGAAAAAATCTCAAAATATTTATAGTTTATATTGGCTAGATGATTTGTGGGTGCAGGGATGGGATGTAATCCTTCATCTTCAAATATCATCATAGCCCTTTTCATATGAGATGCTGAAGTTACTAGTATGAAAGGTTTTTGTTTTACAAGTTTTTGGGCAACTAGTGCTTCTTCTTTGGTATCTTTGGGTGAAGGCTGGATTATAAGGTCTTTAGATGGTACTCCTAGTGATGTAGCAAGAGTGTATTGCATAGTAGCGTGTGGTGTTTTATCAAACATACCACTATAGCCTGAGAGTATGATTTTGGCATCTAGAAGTTGCTTGTATAATCTTATGGCTTCAGTGAGTCTTACTACTGAGATAGGAACTATCTGTGAAGTTATAGGCAAAGAGTTGTTTGTATGGTGACCACCACCTAGTAGATATATGTAGTGTATATCTTTGGGTGCTTTGTGTAGTGTAGGGTAGGTTGTCTCTAGCTTATATAAAAGTGTATCAACCAAAGGGGAGTAACTACACAAAAAAATCCATATAAAAGATGCACTTAGTAGTACCTTGGCTTTTTTGTATGAGTTTTTATATATCATCCAAAGCCCTAAGCCAAAAAGTATCATAGCGATACTAAGAGGCATAAGTAAAAATGAGATAAGTTTTTTGGCTATAAAGGCTATGGGCATAGGTTACTTATCTACTCTAAGTGCATCTGCTGAGTCAAGCTCCATAATCTTCCATGGAAGACCTTGTTTGTTTAACTCATCCATAAACGGATCAGGATCAAACTGCTCCATGTTATAAACTCCCTCTTTATGCCAGATACCCTCAAGCATAAGCTTCGCACCTATCATAGCAGGTACTCCTGTAGTGTAGCTAACTCCTTGGCTCATCACCTCTTCATAACACTTCTCATGTACACTTACTTGGTATATATAGATAGTTTTTTCTTTGCCATCTTTTAGTCCTGTAGCTACTATACCTATGTTTGTTTTACCTTTGGTTCTCTCTCCTAGAGTTGCTGGATCAGGTAGCAGGGTTTTTAGAAACTCTATAGGTACTATCTCTACACCATTGTGCATCACTGGCTCAATACCTAGCATACCTACATTTTCAAGACACTTCATATGAGTTAGATAACTTTGACCAAATGTCATAAAAAATCTGATGCGTTTTAATCCTTTGATATTTTGTACGAGTGACTCCATCTCTTCGTGGTAGAGTAGGTAACTATCTTTTGCTCCAATTTCAGGATAATCCCACACCTGTTTGATAGCCATAGGCTCAGTCTCTATCCACTCTCCATTTTCCCAGTATCTACCTTTGGCACTTACTTCTCTGAGGTTTATCTCAGGGTTGAAGTTGGTAGCAAAAGCATATCCGTGATCTCCAGCATTACAGTCAAGTATATCTATAGTGTGTATCTCATCAAAGTAGTGTTTTTGAGCATAGGCACAAAATACATTGGTAACCCCTGGATCAAATCCACTTCCTAAAAGTCCCATGATGTGTTGTTCTCTAAATACCTGATCTCTAGCCCACTGCTCTTTGTACTCAAACTTAGCAACATCTGGATGCTCATAGTTGGCAGTATCGAGATAGTCCACTCCACAAGCTACACAAGCATCCATGATAGTAAGGTCTTGGTATGGTAAAGCTACATTTATCACGATAGATGCATCAACTTTACGGATGAGTGATACAAGCTCTTCTACACTATCTGCATCTACTTGGGCAGTAGCTATATCTACACCTAGTTTTGCTTTGACATTTGAAGCTATATCATCACACTTGCTTAGAGTTCTACTAGCTAATGTAATCTCTCCAAAAGTATCTTTGTTCATAGCACACTTAAATGCTACAACATTACCTACACCACCAGCACCTATGATAAGAGTTTTATTCAACCTAGACTCCTTAAATATTTTGGATATTATAGCATATATTAGTTAGGGATGAGGTTTGAGGATTGAGTTGAGAGGGTAGAAGGTAGAGAGTAGAGGGTAGGTTTTTGGAATTTAGAGTTGAGAATGAAAAATGGACTTTGTAGGTCGCATTCGTTGAATGCGATATTTAATCGTCATAATCAACGATTACGACCTACGCGAAAAATCTCTGGCTCTATGCTCTAAGCTACCATAGACTAAAGTCTAT